>Ga0316224_1000302_pt1 | contig 74051 bp, 62 predicted proteins | sample TBH18013metaG_FD_206254 | JGI IMG/M metagenome (GOLD analysis project Ga0316224, IMG submission 206254) | Freshwater microbial communities from Trout Bog Lake, Wisconsin, USA - TBH18013 | ecosystem: Environmental > Aquatic > Freshwater > Lake > Hypolimnion/Profundal zone | place: USA: Wisconsin... | reverse complement strand
CCCATTCTTTTAATGGTTTATTATAAGTTGCTGTTAAATATATTTTAACTAAATTATACAGAGAACAACATAAAGAAGAATTAAAACTGAAGAAAAAAGAATATAGAGAATTGAATAAAGAAAAATTATTAAATTATGATAAACAATATTATCAAAATAAAAAACAAGAAAAAATAAATGAATTGTTAGAATTAGAAAGAAAAAAAGAAGAAAAAAAAGCATATCAAAAGAAATATTATGAAGATAATAAAGAAAAAATTAAACAATACAAACAACAATATTATAATGATAAAAATGATTAAAATTATAAATAGTTATGTATAATTATGTATTATTAATATGACTACAAGGACAACATATAATACACAAAATGCAAAAGATGAAGTTTGGATTAAATCACTAACAATTGAAGGTAAAGGTGATAATCTTGTTAAAAAATCAAGACATTCTAAAAAATAATAAATAATATTAAGTTGTTTTTTTATTAACTGTGCTTTTATTTTTCTTTACTTTAGTTATTTTTGGTTTTTTCTCTTCATCAGAATCTGAATTAATATCTTTTTCTATTTTTTTTGATATACTTCTTTTAATTGTTTTTTTATCGTTATTTATATTTTTTATATTATTTATCAGTTTAATTTCGTCATTTGTTAAATTTAAATATTTGAAAATTTTATCATCATTTATATTTTTAATGACTATACTAAAGTTTGGAATGTATTTAAATATTTTATGGTCTGTTTGATAACCAATCCATTTACATGATTTTATTATTAAATTTAAAATATCAGTATTTAAATAATTAACTAAATTTAAACCATGTATATCTGAATCTACAATTTGATAAAAAACATGTTCTGTAGGTGAAATATCTCCTTTATCGTAAAATGGATATAAATTCAAAGAATATGACATTATAACTTTTTTGTCAAAATGTTTGCTATGATGTGTGTCTAAAAGTTTTATTTTTGTCTCTTTACCATTTAAATTAGTAATAATTTTATATTTATATTTATCAGTTTCTTTAGTTTTTAGATTTTTATTTGTAGAAATAATTTCATGACTCCTGATAATATTTAATTTTTGACATTCATTATTTAATATTTTGTATATTAGGTTAATATTTGAATTAGGTATAAATTCTTTATTTTTAATATTTAAATTATAATTTATTTTTTCTTCATCAATTATTTTAGTATTCAAATTAATTGTTTTTGATTTTTGTAATAAATACCAATCTACTCTAACATTGCAAGTGAATATTTTATTTGTATTTTTTATATCATAAATACGTAATTCGTGAATGTCATAACTTAACATTATTTTCCCTATTTTGTGTTCTGGTTTTCTCCAATTAGGAGGATGAATAAATAATAAATACCCATCATTATTAAGATTGTCAATTGAATATTGAACAAATTTAGACCATAATTCATTATTATATGGTGGATTTCCAACTATAATATCAAAACCATTTATATTAAAAATTTTATTAACATCCATTTTTAATGTATCTCCTTCATATAAATTTAATTTATATTCATTATTAATATTAAAAATTTGTCTTACAGTATAACAATTTTTTTTATTAATTTCACTCATATATAACATTTTTTCTAATATATGTTTTTTTCTTTTTTTTTCGTCAATAATTACATCTTTTAATCCATCAATTAACCTTAAATATATAGCTATTGAATAATTACCCATACCATTTGATGGATCGAACCATTTTAATGTTTTATTTGTAAAAATACTTATATTATTATTTTTTTTTTTATAATAATAATCTAACACATTCAGTTTTTCATTTATTAAATTTATTGGTGTAAATACTTCTCCAAATTTATTTTTCTCAATTTCTTTTGGTTTCAAACATTCATTAATTAATTCTAATAATTCCTTTGGTTTATCAATTAAACTCTTTAATCCCATTTTAAAATTAATGGATATATTAAATGTATTTGAATTTTTATTTATAAATTTTTCTACTATATTAGATATTATATTTATCAGATCTTTTTTATTCCACCATATTAATGATTGTTCATCAAATACTTCTAATAATTCTTTATTTTTTTGTATATCATATAACATTTTTACAAAATCTTTATTTGTATCTGACATTGTTAAAATACAAGTTAAGGGAATGACAAAAGGTAATACATCTTTTGTGAATGATATTTCTTTTTCTTTTTTTTCTTCTTCCAATAAATCTTTATCCATATCATTTAATTCTTTATTATCTGAATTATCTGTTTCAATTGTTTCCTTTCCTGATTTTATTGACTGTGATTCATCATTTTTATCTTTAAATTCAATAGTTGATGTTAATTTATCATTTGCTGAACTTGTAAATGATTTATTTAATAATTTTTGAGTGTCATTATCAAATTCTAAATATTCATTATCTAAATTTTTTAACATTATTCTTAAGTTATTTATTGGATCATTTTTCCATATATCTAATAATTTATTTATTAGGTAATCTGAATCCAATTTTTTATTTTCCCACATATCTACATCTATATTCATCAAATGATAATCAAACATATATTTTAATTTTTCTTCTGTGTTCAAATCCTTTTTATATATTGAATAATTTATACAGGTATTTAATACTCTTGATATATTCAAATCTACAACAAAACCAAATTTTTTATCTTTTCCTTCTGTCATACATCTATACATTTGTTGCATCACTTTATCTGATGATAATGTATTATTTAATAACATAACCACATCGCAATTTGACAATGTTATACCTAGGCTCAACATATTACCTGCCAAAAGAATTAAACCTTTTTTATTTTCTTCCTTTGCTTTTAATTCATAATTTTCTATCATTTGTTTTATTTTTGAGGCATCTATATCAGAATTTTTTGAATTTATACAATAAAAATCATATTGAGATAACACACTATCTTTTTCTAGTACTTTTATTAAGGCTTTTGAAGTTTCATTAATATTATTTGGTGGTAAAAACCATATCTGAGTAAATGGTAATCTTGACTTTTTTTCTGAACATATTTTATTTATTCTTGATATTATTGATTTATCTTTTTTCTTAAAATCTTGTTCTTTATTTGAACCTGATATATATCTGAAAAATGTTATAACCTCATTTTCAAATTTAAATTTAGTTTTTGAACTATTTAAACTTAATAATGTTTCAAAACTAAATCCATATTGAGAATCAGATATTTTTTCTTTTATTGCATCATATCTATCTGGATCAAATAATGATGACAATAAATATAAATCTGGCATTGATAAATATGATTTAAATATATCCTTTATTGAATATCCATCCAATTTATATCCTTCTATTATTTCATTTACTATTGAACCATGTTTTTCTACTAATTTACTTATTTCCTTTTCATCATTACATATTGATTTACAAATCTGTTCATCTTCAATATCCCAATACATTTGACAATTTTCAGGTATCCCCCATTCTTTCAATGGTTTGTTATAAGTTGCTGTTAAATATATTTTTACCGTTTTTTTTGACGAATATGTTTCAATAATATTTTTTGATAATTCTGTTGTTCCTGAAAAATGATTCTCATCAAAAAATATTATATCAATGTTTTTTATATTTTTATTCTTATTTTCCTTTGTGTAATCTTGTAATAATTGTTTTGATGCCACAAATATATTACTGCTTTTTTCTTCTATTTCTAAACTTTTTAATATTTTTCCACTTGTTATACTATGAATTTTAAATTCATCAAAATCTAAATATGAATTAAAAAGGTCATCAGTAAATTGTGGCAATGTTTCTGTTGGTGCAGGTGTTATTATTAAATTATTTACTTTCTCTCTATTAGAGAATAAATCTATTATCTGTCCACCTGCCATAAAGGTTTTACCACTCCTACATTTACATGCCCATAAGATTTGTTTTTCTCCATCTGTTATAAGTTCAGACGTTTTTTGATTTATTAGTTTTTGATGAAATCTCGTTATCAATTTATCTTTTTTTTTCATGTAGATATTGTTATAATCATCGAATTTGTATTTTAATAGATCTTTTTTTAATTCTAAAAAATATTTATTCAAGTCTTCTTCATCTAATATATTTTCCCCTGTCATATGTTCTGTTATATATTCACTTGATTTATTTGCATTTTTTACTTTTTCCAATACTTTTTTTTTATTAGGAACAACCAAGTAAATTTTATAATTTGAATAAATATGCTTATTTTTTACTCCCATTGCTATTATATTTTGAATATCATAATAACCTACTGATTTTTGTTTTTTTATGTCTTCATTTGACTTTGGATATTTTGAACTAATAAAGATATATTGATTATTTTCAATATCATATAGGGTTATATCGGATGAACCACCTGAATTACCATTACTAACTCCATTATCTGTCAAATATGTTTGTAAATTTACCATATAATCAATAATTCCATTATTTACATTTGAAATAATATGTTTAAAATTATTATTTGGTGCAAATACCCCACAATAACCAAATTTTATAACTAAATCAAACAACCTTTCAAATACATATCCTTTGTCTTGTTGTGTTTCAAATTCATCTATTATTTCTTTAACATTATTTTTAGTTTTTAACCACTCAATGAATAATTTTAAATTTTTAAATTCTGATGTCTTTTTCATATTTGTATATTATATTTTTGTTTATATTGTATAAACAAATCAATTTTTATACAATACATGTCAAATAAGAAAGTATATTATATAGGCTTAATTAATAAATTAAATATTTGTATTTTTCAAATAGTATAAAATACAAATAATATAATATAAATAAGTATAATACCTAACTTTATTTTAAATATTAATCCCCAATTTATTTTATATTAAATTATATTAAAATTATTAATAAAATTATATTGGTTTGTAAAAAAATGCATTATTTGTTATAATATAATTAGTTTATAGTAATACTTTCTTTATTTGACATGTATTAATTTTTTATTAAAACGACAGTTTACACAATAATTTTAATATTGGTTCATATTCAAAATAGTTGAAAAATATATTGAATATAAGGATTTATTATTATTATCTATATATAAAATGTCAAATTACACCGATATAAAATCTTCCCAGTATACAAAAACAAATAAAAACACATATAATAACACATCAAATAATAACACATCAAATAAAAACACATATAATAACACATCAAATAAAAACACATACAATAACACATCAAATAAAAACACATACAATAACACATCAAATAATAAAGATAATTATTCGTCAAATAATTTAAAAAAATATAACAATAATTCATCAAATTATTATGAAAAAAATTTGCATGATTCCAACACAAATGATTCCAACACAAATGAATCCAATATAAAAAGTTATTTGTTAGATTATCTGTATAATAAGATAGAAGTGGGTGAACATAAATATACAATAGTTAAAAATATTAGTGATGTTTATGATTTAAAATCTAAAAAATATTATTTGTCAGCAAATTCGTGTGGGATAAATTCAATGTTGATATTTTTAAAAAAAGATGGAGAACATTTAAGTTATTTAGTTGATAGAAGAAGTATTAGTTACAATAGACAAAGTTTAAACAAATCCCAAGTTAGAATAACAGAAATTAATTTATCGGTTGATTTGAAATTATACGACGGTACGATTTTTGATGGAATTATTATTGATTCTGATTCTAATATGATTGGAAATACAAATTCATCTACAGGAATGATTAATCCAACAAAAATTAATTTTATGATTACAGATATATTTGTTCTTGGAGGAAAAAGTTTAATTACAATGGATTACAAAAAAAAAATGTATATGGGATTATTCATGTTAGAAAAACTAATACCAAATACTGATAAATCCAATAATATTGAATTACATTTATCAAAACCTTACGAATTAAATGAAATTAAACCATTATTTAATGAATATATTAGTCAAAATATGAAAAATTATAATATTAAGGGAATAACTTTTTATCCGCAATATTCAGGAACAAAGATTATATATATATTTGATAAACAAGATGAAAAATATAAATCAGAATTATTGGAAGGATCTGCAAATATTAATTTAATTGGAGAACAAAATGATCAAGAAGAATCTTTTGATTATTCAGATAAAAAAAGAGTTTTTAAGTTTGAATTAGTTAATCCAGAATGTATAGATGATATTGTATTAAATTTTGAAATGACAAAAACACCAACTCCCGATGTATATAAATTATTTGGAATATTTGTTAATAAACAAGAAAAAAAACCAGTATATATTAAAAAAAGAATCGGTTATGCTTATATACCAACATATATATTATCAATCAAATGTAAATTATATTTTTTAAATCAAAATTCATTAATAATGAGTTGTCATTTCAATACTAGTAAAAATAAATGGGTTCCAATTGATGAGGCTCTAGTTAACAAAATAGATATTATTAATGAAGAAAAACGTTTAAAAATCACAGAACAAGTAATTGAAATTGACGACAATGAATATGTAAAAACTGACGAATAAAAATAAATAAAAATAAATAAATAAAAATAAATAAAAATTAATGAATAACTTCAATAACAATAATAGAAACATTATCTGTTGAACCCTTTAATAAAGCATAATTAGCTAATTCAACAGCAATGTTTTCAGGATTGGTTTTATTTAATTCTTCAATAATTTTTCCAATTGAATCAGAATCAATTACATCCCATAATCCATCACATGCCATAATTATATATTTAGTTTGTGGAGTTATTTTTTTATAATAAATATCAGGTTTTTGAGAAATATATGGTGCATTATCACCATCTCCAAAAGCCCTTGATAAAGATAAATCACCAATTCTAAAAACTCCTTCTGAATCCTTATATACTTCTCCACCCATTTTTTCTAACCTTAATTTTTCATTGAGATCATCTGGTTTATGATCTTTTGTAATTTGTTTTGATTGACCATTAGTATAAACAATAGTTAGTCTTGAATCACCCAAATTGACTATGTTCATATGTATTTTATTTTCAAATCTATACATTATATTTAATAAACAAGTTGAACCATTTGAATAACCAAAAGTACTTTTTAATAATTGATTTTGAATAATTTGAAAAACCTGATTATGAAAATTTTCATCAAATGGAATAGAAAAATTTTTATCCAAATAATAATTAGAAATATTTGATTCAAGATATTTAGAAACATAAGTACCACCATGACCATCATAAATACCAAAAAAATTAATCTCATTGACATTAGCATCGTCCCCATTAATATTAAGTATTATATTGTGTCTATCTTCATTTGAATCCCTTCGTCCTTTAATAGATGTAAAATATATTTTTAATTCAAACATTCAATATATAAATCATTATATATTAAAAAATTAACCATAACCAAATAATATATCTGATTCTGAAACATCTGATTCTGAAACATCTGATTTTGAAACATCTGATTTTGAAACATCTGATTTTGAAACATCTGATTTTGATTCATCCGATTCATTTGATAAATTTTTAAATTTATGATTTATATTTATAGTTGAACTTTTACTTTTTTGTGAACTTTGTAACCATATATTTCTATTATTTTTATTACCTATATTATTATTTTTATTATTTTTAGAACTAATAATTATTTTATCGTTTGGTGTTAATGTGTTTAATATATTTGTGTTATTGTCTGAACTTATTGTAATTTCAACATACTTATTATTATTATCAGCTTGATTTAATTTTCTATCTGTATCAGTTTGATTAATAAAATTATTGGTTTGATTTAATTTAAATTTATATTTGACAAAAAAAATAATAAAACCTATAACAATTATTATAATATATAAGGCGTTTTGAACATTAGGTAATATAAATTTTTTATTTATTGAAAAATCATTATCAAACTTATTTTTTTTATGACTATTATCTTTGACGTATTTAAATATTATAGGTATAAAATTTATATTTACTTTAGTATTTGCTATATAGTAATCAAATATTCTATACTCATTAATTTTTGTATTTTTTTTAATATGTCCTTTTTTAATTAAATTATTCAAAAAAATAAAAGTTATTTCTAATTCATCCAATAACATACTGTGAATTATTAACGGATAATTAAAAGTATTTACAATTGTTTTATTTTCCTGATTGTAATTATTTATTTCAAGTGGATTTGCATATTCTTCAATTAATCTAAATATTAAAACTTTGTCTCCAGATGATAAATTTGAATTTAATATCTTAAAACAAACCAATTCATTTGACTCATCTTGATAATTTATTATATCTGATACACACTCATTATAAATTATTGAATTTAAAAATTTATATAAAAAAATTAATAATGAGTTTGTATCAGATATTATATTTTTGTTATAACAATTAAATAAATAAGTAAATATGTTTAAATTATTATTGGAATAATATATAATAGATGGATTATTTAATATAAGATATTCTGCTATTATTGGATTATTTTTTTCCATACATTTTATTAATAAATTAAAATCTTTTTTATTTGAATTTATTCCAATATTATTTGTAATAAATATTTTTGCAGATAAATTTAACCCAAATTCAATACAATACTCAACAGGTGTTAATTTTTTTTCACTTAAACTACTTATTATTTTAATATCATATTTATATTGGACAAAATATTTTAATATAACTTTTAACAAATTAATATACTTATATTCATAATCATAAAGTGTTGATGTTTTTTTTGGTATATTTAATAAATATATTGATATTGAATCGATTAAAAAATTTCTAATACTTGTATCTAGGTTAAACAACACATAATCTAATATATTTGTTTTATTGTTGGCTATACATTTTTTAATTATACTTACAATATAATTTTCATTTTTATAATCTTTGATATTAAATAATGTATTTTCTTCTTTATTAAATTCTAATATGATTTTATCTCCAATATCAATATCAATAAGTTTATTAACAAAATCATATTCTATTAAATTAATTTTATTTTTACTTATTATTTTAAGATAGGAAATCTTGTTTTCAACACTCATGGTTGAATTATTTAATAAATCATTAAATATATGTTCTAATCCTAATTCATTATCAGTTGTTTTAAAATTTTTCATAAATTTTAACCATTTAAAACCAAGTACATTATTATTTCTTTTTAAACATTCTAAAATAAAATTTACCAACACATTATTAACTTCATAATTTAAAATAAATTTATTCCTATAAGTCAATTGTCTTACAACCAACTCTATTATTTTTTCAATTTTATCATTTGATATTTTTTTATAATTATCATTTATTATTGTTATTACACTGTTTTTATTTGATATGTAATTCAAATCCAATAATTCATTATTGGATTGATATATCTTTGAAAACAATAAATCTATTTTTTTAGATTTCGATTCAAAACAATACATAAAATGTTCAAATGATTGTTGATTTAATAATAATATAGTTATTTTAATACTTTCAATAACCCAATCATTAACTAAATCTAATCCCATTACTAATTCTAACATATTTGATTTACCAATTTGATGATATTTCTTTTTAACACAATAAGTTAAATTATTAAAACGAATATCTTCGTGTATACATCTTGAATCATCAATCAACATTAATTCTTCATGATTATCTTTAATTTTATAATAGGTTTTAAGTAGTTTGATTACTATGGGAATTGTTTTAGTATATATTTTTATAATGGAAGAAAAATTTAAATAATCGTGAGAATAAAATCCATAATATTTACCTTTAAATTTACATTCACAATCTAATATTCCTATTGTACCCATAAATTTATTAATTAAAAAATTAATTTGTAATTCAAGTATTTTGGTTGGTTCAAATTCATTATCTATATTTTCAGCTATTTTTTTATCCAAATTAAAATTTTTATCTAATTCCTGAAAATAATTTAAATATTTTTTATTCTCACAACATTTACATTGGTTTCTAAATATTGGATTAGATAATATTAATTTAAATAACACATTGTAAATTGTTTTTATTCCTCTATTGAAATTTTTAAAAGATCTATAAAAATTGTTTTTATAACATTCCTTACCACATGTTAATTTAGCACATTCATTATTAGAACATATTTTTATTATATGTCCATTTAAATTTTTAAATATTGTATTACCATTATCAATACTTTTTTTAATTTCATCCAAGTTATTTTTAATTATTCCCATGTCAAATTGATTTTGATTTTTTTTTAAAATATCTTTAATTTCTTCCGTAAATTTATAAGTTTTAATTGTATTTTTCATATATTTATCATAAATCTTGTCTTGATATTCAGTATTGTAATCTGTTTCCGTTATCATTAAATTGTTATTTGATTTTTTTGATGATTCTGGAATATTATCATATTCTATATTTGAATCAGTTGAATTAGAATTAGAATTTGAACACAAATCAGAATCTGAACCCGAATCAGTTGAATTATTTAAATTATAAATATTTGATAATTCAGTTTGTTCTAAATCTGATTTAGATTCCAAATCTGATGAATAATCATTTTCATTTTCATTTTTATTTTCACAACTATTTGTTAAATTTGTGTCTGGGCTTGAATTTATTGATTGATTTTTATTTAAGATTCTTTTATTATCATTTAAATTTGATGAATCAATAGTTGTATAAATTGTTTGATTATCATTTGTTATATTTGTTTCTGTTTCAAATATAAAATTATTAAATACATTATTTTTTTTATTACTCATTTATATTATAAAAAAATATTTTTTTTAAATAATTAAAACATATTTGATACTTGATATAACATAAATTAACCATAAATTCCCATATAAATATCCCTATTCATTTCAACATCACCTGAATATTTTTCAATAATAATTTTTTTTGAAATTTTAATTGGTTCATTTGAATATTTACCGGGTCTACAATAACCATCAGATATATTTTCAATAATTTTATTAACTGATTTGGTTTTACATGTGAAAATTGTTCTATGATATGAATGAATAAAATCTGGATTTAATTTCATTCTTTCAATATGTGCAGAAAAATCTGTCCTTGGATGAAGATAATATGGACAATCTTTTCCCATACATGCATTGGCTAATAATTTATTATTGGGATTAAATGTATAAATAGAATCAAATGTTTCATCATTAACTTCAATTCCTAACTTATTTGCTTCCTCAATTATTGCTTTTTGTTTCATTGGTAATACAATTTGATGTTCATTTCCAAATGATTCAAAATATTTTTCTGATGCTTTAGATTTGTAATCAATAATTGTTTGTTCTCTTAATTTTGCAAATTTTAATCCAATCAACTCATTAATTACCCATTCTTTTGATTCTGAATAAGAATCAATTGGACACATTCGTTCTGCAGAACCTAAATGTTTTAGTCCATGAACAACATATTGAAAAATATTTTCTTCTGTAATATCATATCCAATTGAATTAGTAAATACTTTTAATCCTTTCCAACTTATATTACCTACTGAACCACCATTCCATTCTGTTTTTAGTTTATTAGTATCTAATTTAATTTCTAATGAATTTGGAAAAGTAAATTTTGTTGAACGAATTTCTCTTTCTATAGCTTTTTTAGTTTCTGCAACTGTGTATCCATGAGCATAAATAGATTCAAGAGTCGGAAATTCAACATTATCAGATAATTCTGTTGGGTCTGCCAAATCAAACCAATCAGATATTTGAGTTTTGGTTCCAATAATTCTTCCAATATATTCTTTACATACATGACATATTGTTTCAGCAATTTGTTCTGGAGATTTATCATTAGCTGATACCAATATCATCAGCAATAATTTAGTAATGGATTCACATTTAATTCCTTCGTCAGGAATTTCTGTAACAACTGCTCTAGCTGGATTTGACCATAATTTTTCCACAAAATCTTGTAAACCTTTACGACTCAAATATACTGAAGAAGTTGAACGAATTTTTTTAATTGTTGTTTCTCTCCATTCAGACTTTGGTTGAGATAATAAATATCCTAATAATCCTGATAATGCTCCTAAATGTGCATTGTGATTTAGAGTAAAAGGAGATTTTTGAATGGAATAAGTACATATGAGTTGGAATAAATTTGAACGAATAATAGGTCCCATTACTTCAGCAACTTTTTTTCTAAATAATGGAATAACACAATTAATTTTTTCAACATCACCACCACCTGTTTGAATAGCTACAACACAATTGTCTTTTTCATATTGAGTTAATTGTGTATTGGCAGGAGGATTATCAATCAAATCTTCAATAGCAGTTGTTGAAAGTATAGCACAATGGATAGCAATATCTTTTACTTGAGTTACCCAAGGATTTATAGTTGCTGCATCAGTTATATTTAATAATACACCATTACCAGTAATCCCAATATTTTGAAGAAATTCAATCTTGGATGTTGTATTTGTTAATGTCTCAATAAAACCTTCTGATCGAATAATATCTAAAGTATTATCCAAAGTTATTACACAATGATCTGTTGATTCAATATCCTTTAAAAGTGGTAAAGTTTCTTTTAATATCTTAATAAAAGCTTCTTTATCTTTTTCAAAATCTTCATCAGTATGAGATCTTAATTTAAAAGCTTTTTCTGAATACTTTCCCACATAAACACCTTTCAATTGTTTAGCTAATTCAATATTATCCATAAATTGCAATTTGAGCCCTGAAGCTAAATCATTAGCTATTTTCAAATAACTTTGATATTGATAAGTACGAGTTTTAATTTTTTTATTAGCTACTCTTTCTGTAAATGTTTTCATTTTATTTAATATAGGCATTGATCTAATGAAATTTTGATACATTTGTTCCATTTTATCTTTAGTCTTGGATGAACATAGTTTGATAGCATTTGTATCTGTTGTTAATTTGATGGATTTTATTTGTAATTGACCAACCCATTGAGCAAACATTTCTAATAAATTATCAAATGTTGGATTTAAATTAGTTTCAAGTTGATAAACATTACCTTCACATTCAAACCAATTTGGTATTTCTTTTTGTTTTGGTATCAAAACCCAATCACCAGTATAAAATGTATTGATTGGATCCGAAAATGGAGTACTTTGTCCTCCCAATGGTAATTGAATTTTACTAACTGTTTTGTTTAATTTGAAAATATTTTCAAATTCTGTCGTAATTTCTTGTTCGGAACAAGATTGAGACCAAAACAAATTTGGAATTATTGATCTTCCTGTATGGATGTTAGCTCTAATTGCTTGAGAAACATAAGCCGGAAAATTCCCCGTCAAACCCAACACATAAAATTCAACATTATTAGTTGGTTTGTAATATTTATTCATTGTATTATCAAATCTTTTTTGAAAAGTAGACTGGTTACCATCAGCCCCATCAGTAATAAAATATACTCTGATTAAATCATATTTTAAATATTTTTTAATTTCTTTTTCTAATTCCATTAATCCTTTAATAATATCAGTTCCTCCTGATTTGAGCATAAAATTTGGTAAAATCCTACCTTCATGTCTAAAAACATTGTCTGTGAATAAAATAATACTTACAGACCCTTCCAATTTATCAGACATATTATTCCACCCTTGAGCTACTTTTGCCCAATATGGTTTCATTGATCCAGATGAATCACATAATAAAATATTATGTATATTCTTTGGGATAATGAGTTTATGGGATATTTCAGGTACTTTGAAAAAATAATCTTGCTCTAGTTGATTGATAACAAATGATGACATTATTTATTATTTATTGTTTATTGTTTATTGTTTATTGTTTATTGTTTATTGTTTATTATTTATTATTTATTGTTTAGACAAATCATTTTTCAATTTTTTTTAATTTTTTTCAATATTTTATGGGTTTAAAAAAAATTAATACATGTCAAATAAGGAAAGTATTATAGTAAACTATTTATAATATACAAAATATGCATTTTATTAACAAACCAATATAATTTTATTAATAATTTTATTAATAATTTTATTATAAAATAACTTTGGGCTTATTTATTATTGTTTATTTTATACTATTTGAAAAATACAGATATTTAATTATTGGATAAGCCTATCCGAGATACTTCATTATTTTACATATATTGAAAAAAATTAAAATTTTCAACATATTGGATGAACTATTATATTAGTTAAATTATACAAGCCAAGTCAATCATTCATTATAATAAAGAATTGACTTAAAATGTTTACCGAACATAATAAAATGACAATTCGAAACCATCAACAATTAATTAAAAAAATAAATCAAGTTGAACATTTTAATGATGTTGAATATAATTATTGTAAAGATCATCATGTCGATCCTAGTCTTGAATTCAAAGTTAGAATTGAACGGTTAAAATATGTTGTATATGAACCAGATTATAATAAACAAAAAAAAAATCACAACAGTATATGTCCTCAAATTTTTTCCAGAAGAAATTAAATTCATTTTTGATAATCGCAAAGATTTTAGAACAGATCTTTCAAAAGTCCCATTGAGCAAATTAGAACTTTTTTCATGGATGAAGAAAAAAAATTTATCAACATATGCGAAATTTAAAGATGTATTATCTAAAAAACTAAAAAATATTGCTGAATCTGGTATTTTTACCGAAACAGAAGTAAAAGTTACAATCGCTTATTTTATACGTGAATCTTTGCTAAATGATTTTATTTGTCTATAAGTTGTATAACTAATGTGCTGTTTTTTCGTATATAATTGATTTTTTTTAAATAAACAAAAATCAATGAGATTTTAATTTCAATAAGATTTTAATGAATTAAATTATTTATATTGGATTTAATTTGATTTTTAATTTCTACAACAATAACCAGCATATGGGTAACTGTATTGATATGTACACGCATAAACTGGTTTAACAGTTGAACATATGGAACAACAAGCTTGAACAGAACCTGGAGCAAACCATTCAACAGAACCAATCCTTTCAGTTGGAGGACGAACAGCTAAGTTTGGAAGAGGAGAATAAAAAAGTTGTTCGCATCCACATACATTATGTGGATGTGGGTGAGGGTGTGGGTGAGGATGTATTATTGGTTTGTGTTTGATTGCATTATGTTTGATTGCTTTATGATTGTAATCGGGAACTATTGAATCCGATATTTCAGATTTTTTTAGTTGATGTTTTTTAATTTTATTTGCCATTGTGTATATAGATATAATTATTTAAAATTAATTTATATTGGTAGAAAAAAATAAAAATAATGTTTATATCTTATTTTTATAATTACATTCAAAATATATTATTTTGTGTCAAAATCACATAATTGTGTTGATAATAATCTGGACTTTTATATCGGATTGATATATTTTTAAATAATAAAAGATGTAAGAAGAAAAATCGTTTTCTTTTATGACCATAACAATATTTATAAATATATCGGATTGATATATTTTTAAATAATAAAAGATGTAAGAAGAAAAATCGTTTTCTTTTATGACCATAACAATATTTATAAGTACAACATAATATTACATTCAATACATTTACAAGCCATAATTATATATAATCATATTTTTGTTATCATATAAATTATAGTTGTGAATTTATTCAATATACACAATATATTTTATATGATAACAAAAAGGTAAAGATAATATGAATAAAGTATTATTATAAATTAATTAAATTTTTTTGGTCATTATATAAGTCATTATGTTATTGGTGGACCTAAATTAGATTTTGATATAAAAGTCAATTTTTAATTAATACATGTCAAATAAGGAAGTATATCCTTATAGGTTAATGTGAATTTTGTAAGTAAAATGTAAATAAACAAAGGACCAATGATCGATAATTAAATATTATATTGGTTTATTATATTGGTTTATTATATTGGTTTATTATATTGGTTTATTATATTGGTTTATTATATTGGTTTATTATAAAATGCATATTTTGCATATTATAATCAGTTTACTATTATACTTTCCTTATTTGACATGTATTAATTTATATATCACTGTATAAATAAATTCAAATTAATGTTTAATTTATATTGGTAGAAAAAAATGAAAATTAAAAATAATGTTATATTTTAATAATGAAATTAAAAGAATGGGCATTAATTTTGACATTATTGGAAAATCCAATGATATTATTGATAGTTATAGTTTAAATTGGTTGGTAAGAAATTATAACAACAATTTCATCAGTGACAATTATCATAAAACGATATCTTCAATTATATTATATTGTAATGAACAAATTAATTTACTACAATTAGAACAAGATAACTTGAACAAAATTATTAATTTAGAAAAAAATAAATTTGAAGACAAAAAAAGAGAATTGTCTAAATTAATTTTATTATCTGAAAATAACGATATTTTAAATGATATAATAAATAATTGTAATGACATGTTTAATTATGGTTTATCAGAATCTAATTCACTTACTGATTCAATAACACAAATTAATTGGCATTTAAATTGTTTTATTAGATTTAAGATTTTTTTGGAAAAATATAAGGATTATAACTATGAGATTTATTGTTAATTTATTATATGTTAGTCATTAAATATGATTTTAAGAAAAATTCCAAATCTTGTTTTATTACTTTATATTGAGAAAAAGTTAATACATGTCAAATAATAAAAGTATTATAGTAAACTAATTATAATATACAAAATATGCATTTTATAACAAACCAATATAATTTTATTAATAATTTTTTTATAATTTTTTTATAATATTATACTTATTTATATTGTTTGTTTTATATACTATTTGAAACAAACAGATATTTAATTATCGGTCATTGAACCTCTGTTTATTTACTTTTTATAAAATGTATATTAACTGATGATGAATAATCCTATAGGAGATACTTTATTATTTTACCATGTATTGAGAAAAAATTGATTTTTTTTATATAAATTTGTTTATTACAATAATAATACTTTAAATGACACTTAATGTTTCAAGTCTTCCTGTGCAAATAGTTGATATTTATGAGGATTTTGCTCTATTTATAGGATTATTAAACCTAAACCCTGATACTTATTCTAAAGAATGGGTTATTCAAGGATGGGTAAGAGATTTTAGATTCCAAACAGACAATGCTTTTGTATCTGTATACGATGGTTCTACATCTGAAAATTTTCAATTAGTATGTTGTAGAAATACATTAGAAAATTTTGATACTTTAGAAAATCTAAGAGGGTCAACAATAATAGCTAAGGGTCAAGTAATTAAATCTCCAGCTAAAGGACAACTTGTTGAAATGTTATGTACTGAAATTAAACCAATTGGTATAATCAATGATAAAAATTCAATTATTTTAGCAAAAACAGTTCAATTAGAAACTTTAAGGGGATTTCAACATCTTAGACCAAGATTTAGATCATTTGGATATATTTATAAAATTAGATCAGTATTACTTAAACATATCCACCATTTTTTTCATTCCAATAGATTTTATAACTTGGATCCAAATGTTATTACTACTTCAGATTGTGAAGGAGCAGGTGAAGTTTTTACTATCAGTTCATTAGATTCGAATGAATTAATAAAAAGAGCTGAAAATACATTAGAAAAAAAAATAACAAATTGTAAAAATTTAAAAAATCCAGAAAATCCAGAAAATCCAGAAAATCCAGAAAATCAAATTGATTTAATGTCTGGATCAAATGTTTATTCAAATGATTTCTTCCACAAACAAGCTTATTTGACTGTTAGTTCTCAACTCCAATTAGAAGCCTTATGTTCAGGTTTATCCAGAGTCTATACTTTAAATCCTTCATTTCGAGCAGAAAAATCAAGAACTAAAAGACACTTGGGATGTTTTACTCATTTAGAATGGGAAATTGCTTTTATAAATCTGGATCAATTAATGGACTTTTCAGAAAGTTTAGTCAAATATGTTATTAGTAAAACCCTAGAAGAATGTTCTAAAGAATATGAAGAATTAAATAAATTTATTTCCAAAGGAATTTGTGTGAAACTTAATAAAGTAATTACACAACCATTTGAACGAATTACTTATGATAAAGCCATAGAATTGATTGACCAACACAAAGATAAAATTTTAAAAACTTATTCTAAAGAAATTTCTTTGAAGGATATTCCATTATGGGGGGATGATTTGGGTTCTTATTGTGAAAAATATATTTGTGATTATATTTATGAGAAACCTGTTCTTGTATACAATTATCCAAAAGATTTAAAATCATTTTATATGAAATTGAATGATGATGGAAGAACAGTTCAAAGTTGTGATTGTCTTTTTAATCAATTAGGAGAACTTATTGGTTCATCAATTAGAGAAGATTCCCATGACAAATTAATTGGGAGAATGGATGAGAAATTAATGGATAAATCTAAATTATCGTGGTATATTGATTTGAGAAAAAACTCTACATTTCCTCATGGTGGAGCTGGATTAGGTTTTGACAGATTAGTAAATTTTTGTTGTTTGATGGATGGAAATATTAGAGATGTTGTTCCTTTTCCAGTTTCATATGAAGAATGTGAATATTAAAAATTTTATATATTTTCTCAATACAGAAATAAATTTATATTAAACTATTGTTAATTTATATAAATTAATTAATGGACGATAAATATGATTTGGAAAAATCAAAAAATCAAAGTTATTGGGAATCGTATCCTGTAATTGTTACCAACACAATTAAACCCATACAAATTTTATCTAATGAACAATTATTAAAAAAAGTTCAAAATGATATAGATACAAACAAATACAAATTAACATATAAAATAAACGATCCTGAAATGAAATCCGAAAAATTATGTGATTTTATTAATCAAAATTATATTGATGGAACAGAATCTAAATTTAAATTTTTATATACACCTGATATAATTGAATATTATATTGGGAATTCACTAATTATTTGTTTTTATTCAATGGAAACTACCAAATACAAATCAAAAATGATAGGATTAATTGTGGGGAAAAAAACTAAACTTTTTGTAAATAAAAAAGAATTGAATAGTATTGAGGTTAATTTTTTATCATTAAATCTAAAAGTACGAGGAAAAAATCTCACCCCCCTGATGATCAGTATATTGACCAAAGAAACTATATTAACATATTCAATAGGTATTGCTCATTATACTATTTCATCCCCAATAAAATCTTCACATTATGGATTAAAATATTATTCCCATAGACCAATTAATATTCAAAATCTATTTAAGACTGAATTTATTGGAGATGATTTTGATAAAATTAATTATTATCAGCTAATCTATAATAAATTTCAAAATTATTTACCAGAACAAAAAATAATTTATTTAAATAAAAAAAATATTTCTAATATATCTGATGATTTTATTAAATTGATTTATAATAATGTTAATTTATATTCCAAATTCAAATATAAAATATACGAATATAGAACATTGGAAGAAATTAAAAAATTATTTGATTCTGAATCTTTTCATCATTTTATTTTTATCGATAACAAATCTAACAAATCTAACAAATCTAACAAATCTAACAAATCTAACAAATCTAACAAATCTAACAAATCTAACAAATCTAACAAATCTAACAAATCTAACCAACCTGACCAACCTGACCAACCTGACCAACCTGACCAACCTGACCAACCTGACCAACCTGACCAACCTGACCAACCTGACCAACATATAATAAATTATATATGTGTGAACAAACTTAATATAACAAATATTAAAAATAATTTGTCCTATTCAAATGGATATATCTATATGGGATTTTATTCAAATAATTTAGATAAGATTATAGAAAAATTATCCCAATTTGTTTACTTAAATAAAATTTTTGATGTGATAACTTGGTCTGATTTATTTCAAATTGAAAATAGTTGTTGTAAAGCTATCCAGGGTACCGGATTTTTAAAATATTATTTATCCAATACAAAAATATGTTCAATTTCAAATGATTCCAATGGAATTGTAACTTTATAAAAATTAATAAATTTAATCAAAGTATTAAAATTTTATTATACTTGGTCTAATTTAGTTTGTTAAATTTGTTGAATTTGTTCAATTTGTTCAATTTGTTCAATTTGTTCAATTTGTTCAATTTCTGTTTTTTCAGATTCTTTTTCTAATTTTTTTGCTTCTTTTTCTAATCTTTTTGTTTCTTTTTCTGCTGTTTTTATTGCTTTCTCTTCTTTTTCGGCTTCTTTTTCAATTTTCTTTTGTGCTTTTTTAATGTCAGTTGTAATTACTGATTTGTATTGTTCATTAATTTTTTCCAACAATTTTGTTTTATCAGTAAATGATCCTGATCTATTTCCCAAATAAAATGCAATTGCCGATTCTACTTCAGTAATAATATATCTTAAAAGTGATGATTCTTTTGTATCTTTTAAAACAACATCTTCAGGATTTTTTGATCCAGGTTTCATGGTTTGTTTTTTGTCTAGAGGATATCTTGAAATAATTTTTGATTCAATAAATTTATATTGTTCCATCGAACTATTATGTCTTGTAACATAAAATAATAACTTATTTGATGGTGTTTTGAAAACAATCTCATATTCATTTGTAATTGCTAATTGAATAAATTCTCTCCATCTATCAGGTCTACAAGCAATCATGCTCAATACAATTGTTAGAGTTGGTGTTGGAGTTTCCATATGGGTTTTTACTTGTTCCAAACACCAAAGTCTCGATTCCTCTATAGAACTGTCTGATAATTTGGTACCTGTATAAAGGAAAGAAAATTCATTAGCATCAATACTTACTATTGAATCAGTAGATTTTTCACCAAAAAAATTAGTATTGATCCATCTTGATCTTCCTGAATATGGAGCACCTAAAACAAAAATAAGTTGTTTAGACATTATAGCTTATGTGATTAATATATTGATTTCTTTATATTGTTTTATTTTTTCAACTTTTTTTACGTATTTCATAATTAATACTTGAATATATAAAGCTGTATTACTTTTATATATAAATATTAAAATTTATAATAAAATAAAACCAATATACATTAAATATAAATCAAATATTAAATACAGTAATGAATATTATATTTAACAATGATATTTTTTATGTTAAATGATATTTTTTATATTAAAATTTTTGTCTAATTTAAAATTGTATAAATCTGATTATAAATATCATTACAAAACAATTTATAATAAATTTCGTTTATTGACTTGACTTCACTTCACTTCACTTCACTTAATATATTTAAAGATGCATTTTATAATTATAAAACATTATTACATTAAAATTTATTATTTATTGATGCAACTTCAATAAATAATAAATATGGTTCTGAAAATATGGTTACAAAGTTATCATTAATAACCAATAAAAATGGTTTTATTCATTCTGTTATACAATTTGATATTAAAAATAAAAATATAATAAAAAAAGATATATGATTTAAATATTTCAGTCCTATATATTTAAATCAACTTTTTAAATATAAAAAAATATATAATTATTCTACCCACCTCTCAAGCGAAGTACCAAATGAATTGAACTATCTGCCTCAATACCATAATCAGCAATTGTATTAGCATCTTCAAGTTGTTTACCATTGAATACAAGACGTTGTTGGTCAACCGGAATACCTTCTATATCTCTAATTTTATCCTTGATAGATTGAATAGTATCTGTGTCTGATACATCTAATGTAATATTTTTACCTTGAAGAGTTTTAATAAAGATTTGTTTAGAACCTTCACCAGTAAGCCCGCCACCTCGCAAGCGAAGTACCAAGTGTAATGTTGATTCTTTTTGAATATTATAATCATTTAATGTTCTTCCATCTTCTAGTTGTTTACCAGCAAAAATTAATCGTTGTTGGTCTGGAGGAATACCTTCTTTATCTTGAATTTTTGTTTTAACATTTTCAATAGAATCTGTTGGTTCTACCTCTAAAGTGATTGTTTTACCTGTTAATGTTTTTATGAAAACCTGCATTTTTTATGTGTAGTTAAATATGATTTGTATAATATTAATATGTCCCATTCATTTAAAAAATCAATTTTTTTACCCAATATCCAATATCCAATATCCAATATCCAATATCCAATATATAGTAATAAAATTAATTTAATACATTAATTGATAGAATTGATTCTTCAATATATTATGAAAAATTAAATATACAACACATCCAATTGGATAATAACAATTTTGTAGATATTTGTTAAAAAAATTGATTAAATTATAATATAAATTATATTATTATAATATTAAAGTACAAATGTCTTTAATTACACATATTGAATATTTAATTTATAATGCTAAAAGAAAAAATATAATCTCAGAAATTGATTTAATAAACGAACTTGAAGAATTACTTGGAAATTACAGAGTTCATATTGAATCATTATCACCGATACCAAAAAAACATTATTTTAACTATAATACAAACAATACACTACCTATATCCGATACAAACAACACATCATCTATATCCAATACAATTAAACCTATAAAAAAACATTATTTTAACTATAATACAAACAATACACCACCTATATCCGATACAAACAACACATCATCTATATCCAATACAATTAAACCTATAAAAAAATATTACAATACACAAGAAGATTTGACTCAGGATGAAATTTTTGATATATTGATCGATTTGTCAATTGATATAAATGATTATGGGAGTTTTGAAATGTTTGATATTGAACAAATGAAAATGACAAATCCTAAAGTTTTGAAAGAATGGATTTGTCAAGATAAAAATGCCGATTATAATAATCAATTAGTCCATAATGCATGCAGACTTAATAAAACAGAATTAGTAATTTGGTTAATTGAACATGGTTTTACTTATCAATCTGTCAATACAATTCAAATAGCTTCAAATATAAATTATTCATTATTGAGTTATTATGATAAAATACGTTGTGAATTTGATATTTATACAGGAAGAAAACTTATTGAAAAAAATTATTTTGATGGATTAGAATTTATGTTTAATAATAATTTGATTAATTCAAATAGTCCAGATCTAAAATATTTATTATTTATTGCTTTACTAAAAAATAGAATTTTTATTTTAGAATATTTACATGAAAAAAAAAAATTAATTTTTGGAATAGGAATTGATAATTTTAAAAATATTTATGATTATGATTATAATTTTATGTTTAGAGACAATAAAATTTTAGATAAAACTTTAAATTGGTTATGGGCTAAAAAATATTATTGGACTAAAAAACAAGCAGAAAGATTTAGAAATAATTATATGTTAAAATATGTAAATAATCAAATATTATAATTTTGTTCTAATATACTTTTTATATTATTTAAAATAACTAATCCAATTAAACCTATAAAAAAATATTACAATACACAAGAAAATTTGACTTTGAATAAAATTTATGATATAGTTGATTTGTCTGATTTGATATAAATGATTACAGGAGTTTTACTTATTTTATTATTTCAAACATAAAAAAAACATAATTTTAATTAAAGAGTTAAAATTATATTTGAGCAATAAATTTTCTTAAAGTTGACTTCAATAAATATGATTTATATTTGAATATTAGTTTTGTATCAGATTTAATTGCAATAATCTTATCAAAATTATCATTATTTATAACTAAATAATAAGGATAATCATATTGTATCAATGGACTAAATAATTCTGTTGATTTATAATAAACATCTTTAATCATAATACCACATTCTAAATTTAAATTTTTTTCGTCATAAAATATTTTATAATCTGATATCAAATCTGATTTATAAAATTTAATTTGAATTAAATTTTCTTTAGAATTTAATTTAATTTCTTGTTCTTCTTTATAAAATTTAATTTGAATTAAATTGTCTTTAGAATTTAATTTAATTTCTTGTTCTTCCCAATACCATACACCACCAAAATTATTTTTTTTTTCAACAGAATCAAATGTAATTGTATGTTTATTTGGTCTATATATATTTGTGTATTTAGTATTTTTAACAAGTAAATTTATTCCCTCATCATAACTTGGAGATTCTTCAAAAATATATTTTTCAAGTATGCCTAAATGATCTATTTTTTTTATTTTCAAACATACCAAATAAACCATTTGTAAAGATATTTTGGATTGGTTTGAATTAATTAATTTAATATTTGGATCAAATATTACTACTTTACCTTTTTTTGCTTGAATAATTGTTTTTTCTTTATTATCAATTGTATATGATAATTGTTCGGACTCATCATTACTCAAAAATACAACAATAACACATTGGAATAATTTAGAAATCGTATCAAATTTATTACATAATGTATTTGGTGAAAAAATTAAATTATCACTATTCCAAATTATACTAAAATTTTCATTAATTTCGGTATATTTGTCTATTGATATTTTAATATTTTTTGATAATTTGTCAAAATTATCTCCAATATCTGTAAAAAATCCTTCAACTTTTACAATATTATTATTAAAATGTTTGTATAAATTTGAATTTATTCCATTTAAATATATTTGATCACAAATATCATCGGAAATAATCAATCCCAATTCAATAAATCCTTTTTCTAATACTTTATATATTGGTTCTGGTTCTGGTTCTAGTTGTGGTAATAAATATCTTAAATATTTAGGATTATCAAAATTGGCTATGGGATTTGGTTTTGGTTTTGATTTTGATTTTGGTTTAACAATTGGGCTAAAATAATTTTGTGTTAGATCTTGAACATTTTTTCCTTCAACATAATCAAATAATTTAGTTTTGGTAAAATTATTCAATCCATAGTTGTATGCATTAGAAGCAATTTGTAAACACAAATCATCATTAGATATACACCAATCAATAATTTCAATTAAATCTGATAAATCGGATTTGACAGGAATATAATGTACCCATGGAATTAATTCAGTGTAATAATGTTCAATCCAAGGAGAATCAACTTTTAATATCACGGACCATGACATTAATTCCAAAGCCATTCTCCAAGCACTAACAAATCCATCAATATGTAATAAATATTTATAATTACGATTTTGGTCAAATCCCGATAAGCTTTTTGAACTATCAGGATTATAAATTTGTTTGTTAAGAATTTCTGTGCAAATACACAATGTTGAATTTTCCTCAAACATATAATATTCAAATGTTTTTGTTAATTCCACATCCAAATATGATGGATATTTTATACTGAGAATTTTCGCTTGGATTCTTGTATTTGTGATTGTGCGATCATTCCCAGTTATTGAACCTCTAAATATTCCGATTGATTTTTTTGATTTGAAATTATTATTAGAATTTTCAATTAATTTATCTATCCCATAGACCATATCAATATAATCACGGGTTGGGAATAATAAATCATCATGTATCCCAGGAATAATGGATCTAGAATATATCGGATACATTTGATTTGGATAAATTCCATTATAATTATTATTAGTAAATCTGTTAGAATGAGGATGGATTGAACGATTTTTATTTATGATAGGAAAATCACCTAATGCTATAAAGAATATCCTATCTGTAATAATACGTTCCGCACATATATCCTCAATTAATTTCCATATTCCATATTCTCTTGATTGTGAAGGAATAGACCATTGAGTATAAGATCTTGCATTATCTGATAAACTTTGCATTTGAATCATTTTTTTATTCAAATAAAAAGATATATTTGGAATATTAGATTTTATTTCTACTTGAATATAACATCCAATTACTTGAGTTAAAAATTCAATTGTATCTGATAATATATCATGAGAATTTGATGTATTAAGATATTTAGGTATTATCATTTTTACCAATACTAATTTTTTTACAAATATACTTGATATATAATAATATTTAGTTATAAATTTAATATAAAAATCAATTTTTTGTATAAAAAAGTCATGTTCTTTCTTCTTGACTTAGATATTCAAAACTAATTGTTCTAAAAGTCAAAGAAATACGTTTAGTTCTTTGAATTTGATTTCCATAAACATTACATACTGATTCAAATGATATTCCATGTTTGCATTTATATCTTGAATCTCTTAATAACAAAAAAACAGAATTAGGTGGAAGATAAATATTATAAATTTGGTTTTGTTCAGATGTCAAAATTAATATACAACCACTACCAAAACTTACTCCTAACACCCATTCATCCCAAAATTTTACGTCATCAATATGTGATTTACATCCATCATCTGGATTATAATGATTTATTAAAACATGATCATAGTGATCAAGTCCATTCGGTAAATCATCAATTTTATTTTTTATTTGATTAAATGCAATATTCCAAATTTTATCTAACCATTCGGGATTTTTTCCTAAATAATCTTTTTTTGATTTTTTTTCAACAGGAATAAATTTCCAACCAAACTCATCAGCAGTGTGAATTTGCTTACATGCATTTCCTCTATTTATTTCTATTGTTTTAATCCAATACTCTGAATCCATTGGATTAAAAACATTAGGAATCATATAAAATCCATCAATTCCTTTAACTTGGATTGCCATTTTTAATATAAATTTACTATATTGAATTTATAATTGATTATGTTGTTTAATCAATTTTTTAATATAATTTCATTGACAGTCTCAGTAATAAAATCAATAATATTTGTAAAATACTTATCAAGATTTCTATCTGAATCAAATTTATTATAATTTATTTCAACTATATTATTCAAATTATTTTTTTCAGTCAAATAAACAATATAATGTGGTTGATAACAGTTGACATATCTTTTTGGATAATGATTAATTTTTAGAGTATATTTGGTATTGAAAAAACTTAGAATATTATTATCATCATCATAAATAACATTATAATCTGGATACAATAACATTGATGTTTCAAAATAACTTTGTAAATAATCTAATTCAAAATTATTTTGTTCCAAATTATATTTTTTACATAGTGAATAATAAAAATCCCTATAAGATTTGGTATTATCAATACTAATAAATTTGTCGATATTTATATAATAATATCTATACAATAATGTGGCAAAATTGTTTTTATCGGTGGAATAATTATCTGTTAAATATTTTTTATCCAATGCAATTTTATTGGATAATTTCTTTAAACTATTATACATATCATGTATAATTATGTTTGTCTTACAAAATAAATTAATTTCTAAATATAAATTTGGGAATGTCGTTTTGATCTGATCAAAATTATATTTAGAAATTAATTTATTTTCGATTTTTATAATGAAAATATTTAATTCTGTGTTTGTATTTGTATTTGTATTTGTATTTGTATCAAAATCAAATTTTAATTCACATATATATTTGCCATAACATTCTTTATTATAATTAAATATATATGGTTTAGGACAAATAAATTCTACAGTTTCTTTTGTTATTTCATTATAATAATTTTTACAAAGTAAGCCACTATATAATATTTTATTTGCATCCAATTCAAAATTGTATTTGTTTTTTTCATATTGTTTTTTATAGTTGATTAAATTAAAATAATCTTGATTATCCATTTGTTATAAGGTCATAATGTTAAATGTATATATTGATTAATTATAAATTTCATTTTTTTCAAATTGTTCAATTACACCATTAGAACTAATAACAAAATAATATGTAGATTTATATCGATTAATTTTTATATTTGTTGAATATTGTTTATTATGATTTTTAAATTCTAATTCTAATAACATATTTTCATAATATTGAACATAAAAATTCATTTGAATTAAACTAGCAAATTGTTCATAATATGATTCTACTTCTACAATATGTCCATTTGAATTAACTTTTATTTTAGTAAAATGCCTACTTTTTATCAATATAAATAAAATAATGATAAAATATTTTGTTTCAAAACCATAATTTGTATTGGTAAAATTCAAAATTTAAAATCAAATCAAAGCAGAACATCCAATACATAAACATTTTATGATTCGATATTTGTATTGGTAATGTTTTTTATCGGTTTTTTGTGGATTAAACCAATATGATTGGATTGGGTTGGATTGGTTAATTTGATTTCTTTAAAATTTAAATGATTATTTTTACTGAATTAAATAAATTAAAAAAAATAAATAAATTAAAAAAAATAAATAAATTAAAAAAATTAAAAAAAATAAATAAATTAAAAAAAATAAATAAATTAAAAAAAATAAATAAATTAAAAAAAATAAATAAATTGTGGATTTTGAATTTTTTTAACAAATTTTATCTCTCTCACAAAACAAAAAAACCATTTTTTTTATTAAAAAAGTATATCAGTATAATAAAAAAACTTAAAAAAACAGTTAAAAACAGTTAAAAACAATAATTTGCTTAAAAAATCTGGAGCCATTATTGGAGCCGGAGAAAAATAAATAAAAACTTAAAATATAAAACTTAAAAATATATAGTTATATTATAATAATGGTTAGTTATAATTGTGTCAAATGTGAAAAAATATTTGATAGAAAAAGTAATTGGATAACACATACAAAAAATAAAAAGTTTCCGTGTAAGCAATTAACACAACTAAATAATAAACTTAATTCAATTAATAATTTAGAAAATTCAAATAATTTAGAACTTAAAAAAAATATTATTGAGAATTTGGAGAATTTGGAGAATTTGGAGAATTTGGAGAATTTAGAACTTAAAAAAAATATTATTGAAAATTTGGAAAATTTAGAACTTAAAAAAAATATTATTGAAAATTTGGAAAATTTAGAACTTAAAAAAAATATTATTGAAAATTTGGAAAATTTAGAACTTAAAAAAAATATTATTGAAAATTTGGAAAATTCAAATAATTTGAAACTTAAAAAAAATATTATTGATATACCAAATGATTTTGTAATAGGAACAATAATAGATTCAAATTTTTTAAATAAAGATGATGATTTAAGTTCTATATCAAATTTGGAATTTGATTCAGATAATGAAAAAATAAAATCAGAAACTAAGGAAATCAATAAAAAAAATATTAATATTGAATGTAAGTATTGTAGTAAAGTCTTTTTGTATAATAAAAATTTAAATAGACATATAATTGGGGAACGTTGTGGTGTATTAAAATTACAAAAACAACAAAAAGAAAATATATTTGCAAGTTTATTAAAGGAAGAACAAATTAATGCTGATACAAATAATAAATTATCCAAGTTAAAAGAATTGAACGAATTAAATGATTTATCAGTTAACCCAAACATAAAAAAAGAAACACAAAAAAAAATAGAAAAAAAAACAACAGAAATGGATTTAGATTTAGATTTAGATTTAAATTTGGAATCTGAAAATAAAGTTCAAATAGACATATTGATTAAACAAATGAATGAAATGAGAAAGAGTATGGAAGAACAAAAAATAGAGTTTGAAAAACAAAAAATAGAATTAGAAACAAAACTTAGAGATAATTTTGAGCAAGAATTAGAATACAAGATAAATGAAATAGTCAATCAATTTGGAAATAAAGAACAAATAATAACAAACAAATACACCCAATTAGAAACAAATAATATAGAATTACAAAAAATAAATCTTAAATTACAAAATAAAATGGAAAAAATTGTAAATAAAAATAAATTTAAAGTGACAACAAATTCTAACAATACACAAAATATAACAACAAATAATACTGTGATAAACAATCCACAGTTTAAGTTAGTTAATTTTGGTTCTGAAGATTTAGATAAAATAAATTTTCAGGTATTTATAGATGCTATAAAATCTCAAGGAGCAGGTTTATATAATAAAGCAATAGAAGGAATTCATTTTAATAAAGACTATCCTGAAAACCAAAATGTTTATGTGTCGGATTTAAATAGAGAAAAAGTTATGGTTTATAAGGATGAAAAATGGATAATAGACAATTGGAATACAATATTTAATGATCTTTTAACAAAAGTTATACAATTTGGTTATGATAAAGAAGAATTTTTATTAGATTGTAATTACAAAATAGAAAATAAAAAATACAATAAAGAAATGATTAAAAATGGTATGAGATGGTTTAAATTATTAGATGAATATAAACCGGATATAGAATATTTTACTTTAGATCCTGCTGATAGACCTGAAATTGATCAACAAACATATAATGATTATTTGGAAATGCAAGAATTTAGAGCAAAACATCCTAAGAAACAAACTGAGACACATATTAAAAATAAAACTAAAATAAATATGTATAATAAAAGAGATATTCCCATTAATAATTATAAAAAAATATCTGATATAAATAAAATAAAATTAATTGGTTAAATTTTATATTTTTCATTTGGATTTATTAAAAAATAATTACTTTGTCATTATTTTTTTATCTTCATCACATTTTGTTAAATTTAAATATTTATCAAATAAATTCGATGTATTTTCATTTTTTTGACATTTTAAATCTTCATCAATCATTATATTTTTCCAAATTTTATTAACATTATCATCAGTATAACATTTGTTGTTATCAATTATATTGGTTATATTGGTGTTAATTTTGTAGCATATTTTATCTTTAAATAAATCTAATTCATCATTAGATAAATCATTTAAAAATTTTTTATGTTTATTTGACAATTTATTGAAAATATATTGTTTTTGTTTATCATTTATTTGTTTATTGATAATATCATTAAAATTCACATTCACATTCACATTCAAATTTATATGTTTTTTTTTAATGATTAAAAAATTTATAATATCTGATAATTCTTCTATACTTAGGTTTTTCATTATGTTTGAAAAAACTAACAAATTAGCTTCATTAGTTTTTGTTTTATTGGTAATTGAATCATCACTATCAGTTGAATATGATGGTTTTAATGAATTTTTGTTTTTAATATCATTCGAATCCAAATTCAGTTTTGAATCGTCTATTGCTATTTTATTTTTTTTTCGTAAAAAATTTAATAATTCAAAATATTTCATTTTATATTTTATATATTTTTTGTAATTAATTTCATCTTGATTAGTCATAATTTATAATATATAATATGAATAAAATTCAAATTCAAATTCAAATTCAAATTCAAATTCAAATTCAAATTCAAATTCAAATTCAAATTCAAATCTAAACATCATTATTACACCTTTTGATATTTAAAATGCCGATTTTTTAACAAAAAAAAATTGATTTATAATAATAATATTAAAATTTAGTAAGTCCAGTTTAAAATTGTGTTTATTTTCTTATTAACTTTTTATCTATAATAAATAAAAATACACAATGTATTCAATTGATATTATTAAATCATATATTAATCTTTATATAAAATTAACACTTAAGAATATATCATATGATGATGATAAAGTTATTGATTTAAAAATTTAATTAAAAAATAAAATTGATATTATTAATACAAATAAATTAATTTCATATGATGAAATGTATATATACTTAAAAGATAAACCATATAAAGGGTGGAGTATAAGAATTAAAGGAAATATTGATTTTACCATTACAGAAAAAGCATTAAAAAGCAATAAATATATTAAATTTATGAATTTTGTAATTTAAATAACATAATATTAAATTACGATTATATAAATGAAAAAATAAATCGCGATATAAAAATTTAGTATATTCGTATATTTTAAATTTTCAATATAATATTATATCTGAATATAATATTATGTCTTTGTGTAATTAAATTATAAAAATACTGTTATTTTTAATAATTTTATTCGTTTGATTTTTTAATATAATAAGAAACAGGTAATAGATGTTTACCTATTTTAATACATACTTTATCATTAAAACTATTTGAATTAGTAATATAATTAACATCAAAACATACAATGAAAGTTCGTACAATTGGATCAAAGTCTTTTTTTAAAATTTTTTTATCATCTGATTTAGAAATTAATTTAAAAATATAATTAAAATTTTTTGTTTTTAATTTTTCATCAAAAAGTGATTCAAAAACAATATTTAAAATATTTCTACATTCATTTTTTGTTAAAAAATCATCAGATGTAGAACCAAAAATTTTAAAAAGATCATCAGTTATGTCTGATATAATTTCTGGTTCTAATATTTCCAAGTTATTTTTTTCTCCCATTTAATATTAATATATAAAAAAAAATTATTTTTTTTCACTGAATAATAAAGAAATTTTTTTTAAAATTTCTTTAGCAATTATATTTGGAATAATTTTAATATTTTCACATAATTTAAAATCAAAAGCTTTAGTTGAATCATCGGATGGATTTTTAAAACCATTTATTGATATATCTAAAATTCCATTATAGCTAATTTTAAATAATAATTTAATTAATATCATTCCTTTTGGTAAGCCGGGTATACCTATTATTTTATATGAACCAATAAAAGTGTTTAGTAAGCAATTATTTTCAATTCCTTCATAAATTTCAATATCAATTGTTCTTTGACAATCATAAGAAGTTGAAAAATATCTTTCAACACTTATTGGTATTTTTGAATTTTTTTCAATCATAACAATCATATTATTATCAGTATTACTTATACCTATATTCATAGGTATAATATCTAATAGACAAAAATCTTCTTTTGTTGTAATTTTTTTATAAAATATAGTCCCACCTTGAGAAACTATAGTCTTATAAAGTATTAAATCATTTGTTTTTGTAATGGTTAAATTATTATTGGTTTTTGTTGTTGGAACAATATTATTAGTTCCAATAGTACCTGTTAATATTTGTGTATTATCTTGTTCATTATTACACGATAATAGTGAATTAACCTTTGATTGTAAAAGAGGAATTTGAGTTGGACCTCCAATAAAAATTATATTTGGGGTATTATATTTTTGATACATATTTTTTATTGGACTAATCATCTGTTCAATAATCTCATTAATTAAATTATTGAATAATTGTCGTGAATAACTAATTTTTAAATTCTCAATCAAAATTAAAGAACCATTTTTAAACACTGGGACATTTTCTAAATAAATATCAAAATTAGATTGAGATGATAATTTAATTTTAATTTCTTCAGCACATTTTTTGATTTTATTAAACAATTTGGGATTTGACTTATCAATACAATATCTTGATACTATATCAAAAGTTAAAATATTATCAATATCAATACCTCCTAATCCATTATCACCTTCAATATCAATAACTTCACAAGTATTTGAATCTGAATAGTATTCAATAACAGTAGTATCAATAGTCCCTCCTCCTAAATCATAAATTATATATTTAGAATTAATTTCTGATTTTGGAAATCTACCAATATAATAAATAGCAGCAGCAGTTGGTTCATTAATTAATTTAAATATTTCAAAACCCGCTAATTCAGCAGCCCTTTTTAATTGTGATCTTTGTAAATCATGAAAATAGGCAGGACATGTTAAAATAATAGGAATATTATTATTAGGATTTATACTGAGTTTATTGGAGATATTTTTTTTAAGAGCCTTGAAAAATAATTTTATCAAATCACATATTGAAAATTTTATTTGATAATCTGGGTTGTCTGGATCACCTGATAATCCGATATAAAAATAAATTGTATCTTCATCAGTAGTATAATTGAAATTATATCTGGATAAAAAATCTGTATAAGATCCAATAGATTTTGAGGTTATTCCTAAAAAACGTTTAAATTGAAAAAAATAATATTCCCAATCTTTATTAGAATTAACTAAATCCCAAGCTCCATTACCTATAATATAATCCAAATCAGGTTCAAAATTTTGGAAATTTTTATTAATTGTAATATTTTCTTTAATAAAATAAATAGTTGTAGGAATTAATATATCTCCCGTAATATCATCCTGAATTTGTTTTAAATTTGAATCTTCAATATACGACACAACAGTATTACAAGTTCCAAAATCAATACATATATTATAATCTAAATCCATCAAATAATTATTAATATGGGATTGTTTTTAAATCTTAAAATATATTTTTATTATTATTTCAATAATAATCTTATTATTTTTTATAAATAATATAATAGATAATTTCTTGATGTATTGATGACATAAGATGAGAAATTTTTGTCTTATCAAGTAATAAACTTTTTTTATTATCATAAAAATAAACAGAATCCAAAGGATGTGATTTATATCCTCCCAATAATCCAATTTTTAATCTGACAATAATTATATTAGGAGAATTAAAATTCAAATCCAAAGATTCATTATCATATTTGGATCTAAATCCATCAAATAATTCTTGTCTTGTTATTTCTTTATCAGTATGGGATGTTTCTACATAAATACACTTATAAATATCACGATTATAAATTTTATTAACAATTTTTTGTATTAAATCGATCTGTTTCTTCCATACCATATAAACTGATTCAAAATTCTTAAGTACTGACGCTGTATTCAATATAGTATGATCAACTAAATCAATAAAATTTGATATATTTTCATTTTTAATATTTTCAGATATATTAAGTATTGGATTTAAATTTTCTAATATATCTCGAATCATATATTCAATACATATAGTTGTTTTGTGTGTGTAAAATTGTTTATGTAAATCATATCTTGATCTAAAAACTTTATAAATTTCATAAGATATTTTTTCCGGAAAACAAATATTTTTATCAATAACTTGAACATGCGAAATAACACAAGACAAATCATAAGGAGTACCTGAACCCAAATAAAATGAATCTCTATAAAGATAATCAAGTTTATCCACATCTAATCCATTTAAACAATTAGAAATGATTTGAAAAATAAAATTTTTAGGAGTTTCTTCTGTTGGATTAATGAGTTCTGAAATAAATTTAAAAGCATCATTGTCAATAAATTCACGCATTAAATATTTTTCATCACCTAATTTAATTTTTTTATCGGATATAATATGTTCCAATAATAAAACAGATCTTGATTCATGATTTATTAATTTTGAATGTTTTATTTCAGGAATTGAATGTAACCATTCATCAAATAAATGTGAAAATGGACCATGACCAATATCATGTACTAATCCAGCTATCTTGATAAGTTCAATTAAATAATCATCCAATAACACAGTATTTATTTTTTCTAATAATAAAATATTTTCTTCTATATCATCCATTTCAAAATGTTTTAATAAATAATTACGAATAAATTTAATTTCAAGTAAACTTTTATTAATTTCAATATGTAAAGAATTTTTTATTATTTTTTCAAGCATTAATCCAGCCAGATGATAAGTTCCAATAGAATGTTCAAATCTATTATTATTAGCATTGGGAAAAATTAAATAACAAACTCCTAATTGATGTAAATTTCTTAATCTTTGAAATATTGGATTATCAATGATTGTTTTAGCAATTGGAGTTAGTTCAATTGAGTCATGAATTATGTCTTTAATAAATGTTTTTTCTCCTAATAAAAATATTGGATTCATTTAAGATTTATTATATTTATTATAGGTAATATATCTTAATAAATATTTAATATTATTCAATTTTTTTATCGATGATTCGTAAAAAATTGAATAATATTAAATTTTTATTTTTAAAAATTTAATATTATCAACCAATATCAACCAATATCAACCAATAATAATTTCAACAATTCCCCAATATAATTTTTTAATATCCTTTATAAAATTCTAGAAATATTATCAAAATCTAACCCATTAGATTTGTCTTTGATAGACTGTAATTATATCGATGATATATGGAATGGAAATTTATGCTATAATGAAGAACATAACAAAAGAATTATAGATATGGATGATAAAAATCATGAAAAATTAATTCAATTAATTATATCAATTGGTAAAGAAAAAAATTATAATAATATTAGATAGACTGATGAAATTAAAAATTATTGGATTAAATTATTGGATTAAATTATTGGATTAAATTATTGGATTAAATTATTGGATTAAATTATTGGATTAAATTATTGGATTAAATTATTGGATTAAATTAGCGATAAAATATTATAATGGGAAAAATTTACAAGATAAAAATTATTTCATTAATTATAATAAATTACTTGAACTAATAAATTTAAAATTTGATTTTACAAATAAACAATCAATAATTCAATACAAAGAATTATTTGATAAAGATATAACATAGAAATATATAACCAAGTCATGTGATGAATCTATTCTTGATTTGTTAATTCAAAAATGATGACTCAATATTCAAATTCATTGGTTGGAATTGGAATTGGAATTGGAATTGGAATTGGAATATGAATATGAATATGAATATGAATATGAATATGAATATGAATATACAAAATCAAAATCAAAATCAAAATCAAAATCAAAATCAAAATCAAAATCAAAATCAAAATCAAAATCAAAATCAAAATCAAAATCAAAATCAAAATCAAATACAAACACAATATAATAAAGCTCCTGTTAATTGTAAATAATTAGTTGTAGATTTACTCATTATATAAGATTTATTTGCCAACATATTTATTAAATTAATTCTTTGTTCTTCAGTAATATTTTTATAATTTTTAATAAATTGAATAAAATGTAATAATACGTCTAATGAATAATATCCTTGTGATTTAAAATTATCAATAATTTTACAAACATTAACTACATCTTTATTTAAAATATAATTTAACAAATTATTCAATGTATCTTGAGAAGGTATATCTGAAATTTTTAATGTATTTTCAATAGTTATTTTACCTTCTGCTCTATAAACTAATTCTAACATATTTAATGTTTTTCTCAAATCTTTTTGACAAATATCAAATAAATGTGTTAGCGCAGGTTCATCATAATCAATATTTTCATTTTTACAAATAAATTTGATACGATTTATAAAATTTTCAATAGGTGGTTTTGTAAATCTAATTATGATACATCTTGATTGAATTGATTCAATTATAGCAGAAGAATTATTACAAGTAAATGCAAAACGCGTTGAAGGATATTTTTCCATAATGGAATTAATTAATCGTTGTGCTTTTGGTGTAATATTGTCTGCTTCATCTAAAATTAATAATTTATGTTGAGCATAACCTTCTTTAAAATCAACTTTTCTTTTACAAAAGTTAATAATAGTATCATGAACTGATTTAATACCTCTATCATCAGAAGCATTTAATTCAATAATAGAATCATGATACTCTTTAGGATAAATTAATCTACCGATAGAATGGATTGAAGAAGTTTTACCAACACCAGATTTTCCTGTAAATATAATATTGGGAATATCTTTATTTTTAATAATATTTTTAATTTTTGTATAAATAATATTATCAAGAACTAAATCTTCTAATTTTTTAGGTCTATATTTTTCACTAAATGGTAAATTATCATTCATAAGTCAATAGTTATTTGATTAATATAATGAATAATTATTTATTTAAAATAAATCAATTTTTATTTATTTAAAATAAATCAATTTTTACCCAATATATAAAAAAACAAAAATTATAATGTTTGTTAGTATTAAAAAAAATAATATAATTATATTGTATGTAAAATGATATTATCAAATATTTGGGTAATAAATTTAGATAAAAGTAAAAATAGATTAAATAAAATTGAAAAAAATATGGGTTTATTAAATTTACCGTTCAATAGATTTTCTGCTGTATACGGTAAAGAATTAGATGATATTACAATAGAAAACAATGTTACAACATTATGTAAACAAATCTTATGTAATTATTCGATAATAGGATGTGCAATGTCTCATATAAACCTATGGAAACAATTAGCAAATTCAAATTCTGAAGCATATTTAATATTGGAAGATGATGCAATATTAACTGATTCTTCAGTTAATATTATAAAAAAAATAGAAAATAAAATTGATGAATATTCAATTGACATTGTAAATTTATATTGTAATGATTTGGGAAATATTTTTTCTGAAAATATATTCACAATAGATAAATATAATTTTAAAAAATCAGTATTTCCATTATTATTTACAGCTTATATAATTACTAAAAAAGGAGCTAAAAAAATATTAGAAAAAATAAATAAAATTTCGTATCATATTGATTTTGAAATAGCAAGAATCAATTTATTTGATAACTTAAATTATTATGCAAGCGAAATACCATTGGTTTTAAATAATAATGATGATACAACAATAGGAAAAAAATCAGATTCTTTAATAATAAATATTTGTGATAAATGTGGATTAAATTATTTAACATGGTTATTAAGTGTAAACATTTTTACGATAAATTTATATTGGGAAATAAATATTTTATTAATATTATTAATTTTATTATTGTTATTAAATATATATAGGTTTAATATTCAATTATTAATGTGGTTTTTGATTTTAGAATTATTTTTATATAATATAGTTTTTGTTATTCCAGTATAAAAATAATATTTTTATCCATATATTTTACATACCAATACTAATGTTAAAATTATAATCAAAATATAAATACCAATATTATTAATGAATAACCATAAATAATGACTAATTTTATTTTTTGAATTTTCTATAATTTCATCACAAATATTATTATTATTTACATTATATTTATTTTTTTCAAGTAAGTTTTCAATACAAGTATTAGCGGGTGCGTGTATGAAAAAAGGTTTTTGTAAATTATATATAATTTGACCATCATATATATATGGATCAATATTAATTTGTTTACTACTATCAACCAAAGTTAAAAATAATTCTGCTTTCGTATCAATATAAATATTATTGGGATTTAAAATACAATAATTAGTCATTAAAAATTGATCATCTGCATTATCATTATGATTATTTTTTAATATATCGTTAATAATTTCCTTTAAATCATTAACATAACCTATATAAGTTCCTGCATTTAATGAATTTCCATTACAATTACCAAATAACAATTTGGACCCAATCCAATTATAAATATTTAATTGATTTTCAAACCCTACTATTATTTTACATTTTTCTCTTTGTTTAATTTTTTTAAATTCATCGATTAATTGATTTGTATCTCTTATACAAATAACATCATATCCATCAATAAAACAAACAATATCATTATCATTTAATTTATCTATAAAATTCAATACAAGTTTATTTCTCCAATTAAATCCTTGCCATTTTTCACCCAATCCTAATATTATTAATTCTCCATTATTTTTTTTGACAGATTCAATTAAATATCCCATATAATATTTAATTTCAGTAGCAACAGTTATAATATATATTTTATTCATTATAACTATTATATAAATAAAATATATTATTTTATTTATTTTATAAATAATTAAAAGCAATTAAATTAAATTGTTTATGGTATTTTATAATATTTTTCATCAGAATAATAAAAAATTGATTTATAATAACAATATTATATAATTTATAATTACCTTTACTATATAATATCACATGTCATATTTAAGAAAAAAATATCAAGTAGATTCCGAGTCGGAATCTGAAAATAATTCAGATGAATATGAAATTAATAATTTATTACAAGAAATAATAACAGAAAATAAATCAAAAAAAATATTGCAAAATTCAATAAATAGTTCACAATGTGTAAAAAAATGTACAAAATCAGACCAAGAATTATTACTTGATTACAATAATTTATTAAAAAAATATTGGGGATATGATGGATTAAAACCAACACAATTTGAAATAATTAAAAAAGTTGTTGAAGAAAATAAAGATGTTTGTGCTATTTTAGCAACAGGATTTGGAAAATCCATTTGTTATCAATTACCCTATTTGATAACCCAAAAAAATGTGGTCATAATAAGTCCTCTGATTGCACTAATGCATGAACAAGGACAAGAAATGATTGGAAAAGGAATACCAACCGCAATATTTAATTCTAATACAACAGCAAAGAAGAAAAATGAAGAAAAAATAGAAATTATTAATGGAATTAATAAATTAATTTTTATGACACCAGAATTTTTCATTAAATCTGAAGAATTTATAAAATCAATAAGAGAAGAGTTATCAATGATATGTATTGATGAGGCTCATGCCATATCAACATGGGGTTTAGATTTTAGACCTGGATATATGGAACTTAAAATAATTAAAGATTGGGTTCCTGAAATTCCTATTTTAACTTTAACAGCAACAGCAAGTGTTAAGGTACGCGATGACATTTATAAAATATTAAAATTATCTAATCCTGAATTAATTATTGGTAATTTTGATAGACCAAATTTAATGATAAGAGTTTTACCAAGAAAAGATAAAATTATTGATGACATTGAAGGTTTATTGAATAAATATTCTGGAGAATATGTTATTATTTATTGTAAGACTCGTGATGATACAGATCTGGTAGCCGATCAAATTAGAGAATTAGGAATTGACGCCCAATCTTATCATGCAGGTATGTCAGATAAAAATAGACAAAAAGTTCAACAAGATTTTATTGACGGAAAAGTAAAATGTATGTGTGCAACTATTGCTTTTGGTATGGGTATAAATATTACTAGCGTAAGATTAGTTATCCATTATAATTGTCCAAAAAATTTAGAATCTTATTATCAAGAAATAGGACGTGCTGGTCGTGATGAAAAACCATCTGAATGTGTATTATTTTATTCAGCAAAGGATTTTCAAATAAATAGATATTTTATTAAAGATACAAAAAATCCAGCTCAAAAATTATACCAGGAAGAACAAATTAGACAAATCGAAAAATATATTTATTCCACAGTATGTAGAAGAAAAATTATATTAGAAAATTTTGGTCAGACATTAGAATCATGTTCCAATTGTGATAATTGTATCGGAACAAAAAATCACAATAATCCAATTAAAATGATCAATTATACTTGTCCAATTTATTTGTTATTAAATACATTATTCAAAACAAATGGTAAATTTGGTATTGGTATGTGTTTAAATGTAATTGGAGGTAAACAATCAAAAGTTAAAGAATGGATGGAAGAATGGACGGAATATGGTTCAGGTTTATCATTTGGTAATGATTTATGGTGGAAATCATTAGTTAGATATTTAATGATGGATGATTATATTATTGAAACTCAAGCTCTTGGGATGTTTTTTAGTACTACAAGTTTAACAGACAAAGGAAAAAATCTAAGAAATAAATTAATAGAAAAATATCCGACTTATTTAGATTTGTTAAAAGATTCATCAAATACTGATTCACTAACCTCAATCATTTTAAAATTCCCAGAAATTAAATGTGAAAAAATAATAAAACCAACTAAATCGGCTAAATCTGTTAAATTGGTTAAATCAACAAGCCAAACTAAATCAACAATCCCAACTAAATCAACAATCCCAACTAAATCAACAATCCAAACTAAATCAACAATCTCAACTAAATCAACAATCCCAACTAAATCAACAAAAATAAAGCAAATAAAGCAAATAGAGCAAATAGAGCCAAAAGAAAAAACAACAAAATTAAAAACAAATAAATCCACAACAAATTCGAACTCAATATCAATTTCTGATATGAAAAAAATTGGTTCAAGTTCAATGATAAATAAATTATCTCGAGTATTGGATTCTGATTCAAAATCAGAATCTGATTCAGATTAATTCTAAATTATTAAATAAATTTTTTGTATATTAAACTTAATACTTTGCTATTATATTTTTTGTATTATGTATTTAAAATAAAAATTATAAATTATAAATTATGAATTAAAAACTAAATTTAACATAAAATATTAAAAGTTAAATCACAATTTAATAATACAACTACTTAAAAAAGGTATAAAATAACTTAATAATTATTTTATTGTTATTAAAAATTATTTTTTTTACATTAAATGGTAAATAATTATTAAGTTGATTAAATCTATAATCAATAGTTAAATTAAATAATAATCCACTAAATAATAATCCATTAAATAATAATCCATTAAATAATAATCCATTAAATAATAATCCATTAAATAATAATCCATTAAATAATAATCCATTAAATAATAATCCATTAAATAATATTCACTAATGGGATATTTTATTGGAATAAAATTTATTCCAACATAATTGTGTCAGAATCCGAATCATAAAAATAAATTTTATTCAAATATAATAATCCAGATAAATCTCTTAATAATTTGTCCAATTTATTTTTTCGCAAAATAACAATATTATTATTTAATAAATTTGTTTTTTTATCTAGGTTATTATCTGGGTTATTATCTGGGTTATTATCTGTATTTTTATCAAGCAATATAAAAATAAATTTTTTATTTGAATTTGAATTAATTTGAAAAGAACCAATTATATAATTATTGATAATGTTAGTAGATAGATTATTAAATGTCCAAAAATCCTTAAAACAAATATAATTATCCGGACACACAAGTATTAGATCAACAAATCCATTTAATTGGGGAAAATGCATATTAATTTTTTCTGGACCAATCAATTCAAATTTTGTTTGGGTCAATAATGATGTTAATTCAAAAATTAAATTCATTGTTATGAATAATATTAAGATCTATATTAAAAAAAACAAATTATATCTCTATAATTTCAATATATGATGCAGTACTTGGATCCAATGTACTCGTAATATGTCCATCATTGTCTATGTAAATATATTTTTGTTCATTTGCTTCATTAACATATCCTAAAACATTATATCCATTATAGATAAATACCTGAATGATAAAATTTAATATGGGAGGATTTGATACAGTTCTAATTCCATTTCCAGTATAAGTAGACAATAAATAATCATTAGGATCAGCTATAGTTCTTAAAGGAAGATATTCATCTGGTTTTTCAGACATAATAAAAGATACTCCAAATCTTCCAGGTAAAAATTTATTAAAACCCTCTTCCTGACCAGATATCAACCATAATTTAGTTCTTAAATCTCTTACCATGAACTTTTTTTTACCTAAAATTTCACATCGTTGTAAAGGATTTAAAGTAAGTAAATCACCAGTACCAGTACCGGCACGTACACATTCTGAAATATTATCTTGATTTGGTACAATATCAAAATTTTCTTCTGAATTTGATTTTTCATTTAATTTTGCATGATTATTGGTATCGGTGATATGAATATAATAAATTCCTAAAATTACTATTATGATTATAATAAAAAAAATCTGGTTTTCCATATATTATATTATTAACATATAAAATTTTATAATATGATAATATAATTATGAAAATGGATATTTTATCTATATATTCTAAACTAATTTCTGAATCTTTGTTAAGTTTTTATCCAATATTTGTAAAAAAAATTAATTTACCAATTGATATACAATTATGGATAAGATTAATTACATATGTGATGGTATCATTATTTTTCATTAATTATTCGTGGGTTTCCAATAATATCTTTACTCCAGAATCTATTGGATTATCATTGGTCAATATTATTCATATATATTCATCTTATGAAGGATTTATGAATTTAGATTCTGGAGTTGCATTTAGTATATTTAATATTTATCCAATTTTAATTTTATTATTTTCTGGAATTGCTTGGAAAACAGAATATTTTTATGCGATAATTGGTTTAGTATTTTTTATATTATCAAATTTTATTAACAAAAACACTGATACTGATTTAAATAATTTTGTTTATGGATTTGGAATGATTATTATTGCTGCAATTACAGAAGCAGTAATATATTTTATGATTAAAAATATTCCATCTGACAATAGTTGGAATCATTTATTTATAGCCTATTTTTTTGGATCTATACTAATGAGTTTGTATTTGTTTAAGGATTTAATATTTGATAATAATAAAACAAATAATAAAACAAATAATAAAACAAATAATAAAACAAATAATAAAACAAATAATAAAACAAATAATAAAACAAATAATAAAACAAATAATAAAACAAATAATAAAATAAATAATTTAGATAATGGATTTAAAATAGAAAATATTGGTGTAATTGGTTTAGCTTTATTAGTTAATGGAATTATTGGTTCTATTGGATATTGGTTAAGATTTTATTCTGTTTATAGATTAGAACCCGGAATATATTCCATATTATCATATTTTGGTATTTTAATGGCATATATTTATGGAATAATATTTAATGGAGAAACACTTGATTTATTTAAAATTATTGGTACATTATTTATTGTATTATCTAATTATTTAATTGTTTAATTATTTAATTATTTAATTATTTAATTATTTAATTTTGTTAAAAATAAAAGTATATATAAATGAAATATAATAAAAAAAGTACTAAATTTTAATGTGAAAACTATTCAAATATTTTAATTTCATAATTCAAAACAAAACCAATGAAAGAAATAAAAAATGAAAGAAATAAAAAATGAAAGAAATAAAAAATGAAAGAAATAAAATTTTATAATGGAATAACAATTAAATATTATCATATGGTATTATTTGAATTTGAAAAAATTATAAAGGATAAATATTTGCATTATTCCAATTTAAATCCAGAAAAAATCTTAAATATTGATCCGATTCAATTTAGACAAAAAGGAATCGAACAAATATCCAAAATATTTCCTTTTTATTTTACTGGAATAAATCAAAATTATTTGGATAATATATTGGCTGATAACAAAAATCAAATTATATTTTCATGTATCGATTGTAAATTTTCATTATCAAATATTACATCAATATTGATCCATCATAAAACTAAATCTACTGATATTATCAAATATTATATTTTATTATTAGGAACACATGAAAGATTTAGAAAATTTGGCTATGGTAAAATAATTTTAGATGAATTTATCCATTGGATAAAAATATCAAAAATATCAAAAAAATTAGAAATTAAAAAAAAAATTCTTCTTAAATCTTTAGAATCAAGTATGGGTTTTTATCTGTCCATTGGATTTGTTCAAGCTGAACTAAAATCTAATAAATTATTTTATAAATATGAAACTGATAACGAATTAAAATCAAATCCAGAAAAAATATTAGAACTAGTTTTATAAAAGAATTTGTCTTATGTTGGAAAATAATTAATAAAAATTAAAACAATTTAAAGATTTGTTAATTAATATAAATTAGCAATGTAGTGTAGAGGTAGCACATCAGGCTCATTATCTGAAGGTCGTTGGTTCGAACCCAACCATTGCTTTAAATTATTCAATAGATAACAATTGAATAATTATATTTACGCAAAATCTGATATTATATAATTATTATTGGAAAAATCAAAAAATTGAAATTGAACACATATTAAATAATTTAAACATAATACAATATTACTATTAGTATAAATAATGGAACAAATGTCAATACAAACACTTCAACCCAATAGTATGAGAAAATTCAAAGAAGAAAGGGTTTATGTGAAATCAAATAAAGGAACTAAAATAGAATTAAAAAATTTGGATCAAATTTTTCAAATAGAAGAATCCGGAGAATTGGATATGTGGACTCAAAATGAAATGTTCAAAATAAAAAATACAACATTTAAAAATAATATTTTTGATGTAGAGATAAAACAAATAGTAAGTTCTATAAGATTGGTTAAAACAAGTAAATTAGGTAGAAAATTAACTCCAATGGTATGGGAATATTACAAAAATAGAGGAAATTTGGATGTTAATCAAATAATTAAACAATATTCAAGGGATAATTTAATAATAAATTATTCTATTAGTCCTCAAAGTAAAAAAAAAAATATAATTATTGATGATAATATAACCAATATTGATGATAATATAACCAATATTGATGATAATATAACCAATATTGATGATAAACACAACCAATGATAAAACACAACCAATGATAAACACAACCAATGATAAACACAATCAATAATAATAAAATTTAATTATTTTCTTCTTTTTATCCAATATAAATGGGAATATAAATGGGAATATAAATGGGAATATAAATGGGAATATAAATGGGAATATAAATGGGAATATAAATGGGAATATAAATGGGAATATAAATGGGAATATAAATGGGAATATAAATTTTATTTTTTAATATTTGTATACATAAATTATTTTCAATACATTAATATATTTTTTTACCAAATCCATATGAGGAAGATTTTTCTTGAATAATATTTGTTAATTTTATTTTATTATTAGTATTTGGATTATTATTTGAATTATTATTTGAATTATTATTTGAATTATTATTTGAATTATTATTTGAATTATTATTTGAATTATTATTTGAATCAGTATTAGAATCAGTATTAGAATCAGTATTTGGATCATCATTTACTAACTCATCTATTTTTTTTAATTCTTCATCAGATAACATAAGATTTTTTTCAATAAAATTTTCATCAGAAATATCATCAAATATCAAATTCATTGGTTTAATATTTTTATCTTGATTTGGTTGATATATGTAATTGAGATCTTCCCAATAAAAATTCTGTATATACCAATTTTTTTTATGATAAATTTCATTACGGTTATTAGACCATCCTGAATAAATTGAAAATAAATCTGAAATATCAACAACTAATGGGATTTGTGTTAAATCTTCTAATTTATCATTTCGTAAAATTCTCCCAATAGATTGAATAAGTGATTTGGATGATTTTATTTTTTTTTTATTTTTTTTATCTTTTTGAATAGAAACAGGAAGAGCAAATAACACTGTATCTAGGTGTCCAATATCCAAACCTTCTTCAGCTAATTGCATAGTAGCAAAAATTATATGACTATCTTTTTCAGCTAGTTTTTTTTCACATCGTTTAGTTTTACCCATATAGTAATATGTATTATAAATATGAGATTCAGAATCAGCTTTAATCTTTGCATCTATTAAACCTTTTAATAGTTCCAAATGTTCAACTCTATATGATAAAACAAGTATTTTTCTACCCATACTTTTTAATACATCAATAAAATCCACAATAAGTTGATTACGTGTTTTTATTTTGGTTATATTTTCAGTCATTACTGTATGATTAGGAGCCATACGACCTTGAAACCATCTTTTTTTTTCATTAAATAATATATCATTAGATCTAAAAAATATTTTTTTAACCAAAACTCTATAATTATATTTTTTTTCCATCTCATATAATATTCCACCAACATGCCAATTAATAACTTTAGTCATTTCATCAGAACGTTCAGGAGTTGCAGATAGCCCAATAGTATATTCAGCAGAAGTTTTTAATAATGCTTGAGAATCTACTCTAGAACCTGTATGATGGACTTCATCATAAATAACCAAACCAAATTGATGTAAAATTTCTTTGGGATAATCTTTTGTACTTAGAGACCTTAACATCCCAATAACAATATCTTTGTCATCAACATCAATTTTATTTTGTCTAATTATACCTATTTTAGCATTAGTATATTGTTTTATACGTTCTATCCATTGGTCCATTAAAAATTCTTTATGAGGTACTATTAACGTTTTTAATCCCAAAGCCCAACTAAGATAAATTGCTAACATTGTATTATGGGTTACTGTAAAATCTCCCAATAAGAAACGTCTATTTCCATCAATTTCAAATCCATAATAATTATCAATTTTAAGTGGTATCACATTAATTTTATATGGGCAAATATTATAATTATAATTATTATTTTTATCATCAAAATGATAATGGGATTTTTTATAAGGTAACAAATTCAAATTTAGTCCATATATTATAAGTTTGTTATCACAATTACAATCCTTATCCCAATCCCAATCACAATTACAATCCCAATCCCAATCACAATTACAATTACAATTACAATCACAATTACAATTACAATCCCAATCCCAATCCCAATCACTAATAGTAACGTTTAATCCAATTGATTTAGCAATAAAAATAATATCATTTTGTAATGTTTTATTTTTAATATCCAATATAAAACATTCATTATCAATATATTTAGAAATGGTACTTTCTAACATTCCAGCCATAAATAATCTTCTTTTATTGATTGAATTTATTTTATAATCATTTGGTATAAAATATTCATCATAAATTAAATCAAAATTGTCTAGGTTTTCTGTTTGATATTTATACCCATATAAATAATGTTGAATTTTTACAATATCAACATAAGAAAAATATTGTTCAGTTTCTCCAAATATCCAATTGGCAAAATAATATGGGTCAAATGGAATTGTCTTATCATCAAATTCAGTTACAGCCCTAAAACCATATAAGCCTCCTTTTACCATGTATTTTTTTTTTAAATTTATTGTTAAAGTAGTTCCATATGGTCCCATATATTTATACTCAAGATTCAAATAATCTTGAATTCCAATATCAACAATTTCATTTGTTTTTGGATTGTAAAGTGAAAGTATATGTGAAGAATTTACCACATATGGATCACAATGTTCTTGAATAACCTTATACATTAATTCTTGACCTCTAGACAAATCCAATACATTTCTTGGTTTGGAATCATCACCCATTAATTTATCTCCAATCACAATATCTTGAACCATCTTAATTGATCCTCCATACATTAAAATAGGAGTATTGAAACCAAGACATTTCCCACCACCACAAGATAATTGGATAATTCCTCCTTTAGGAAAATATTGTGTAAGTTCATCTGATATAGGATTTAGGGAATTTGTTGGATTTGTTGGATCAATATTAAATTTTCTAAAAATTTCATTAATAATAACTTGTTGATAATCACGAAGTTTTCCATTAAAATTAAAATTGGATTTGATTTTTTTAAATTTATATTTGGTGATTGAGAAAGATAATTTAGAATATTCCACATTATTAACAAATATATTTTTTTTATTATTAAATTTGGAAACTTCGATTGTGATATTAGTTGAAAATTTTGGCAATACAATATATTTATCATCCTGATAATACACATCAAAATATTTGTCTACTTCAGCTATTTTTTCATTTTCATAATTTAATTCAGGTTTAACGCTAAAATATTTTTCTAATATATTTTGTATCGATGGACAAATAGATTTTTTTTTCACACAAAATCCATAATTACATAGATAACCTTGAATATTGTAATGCATTGAATTTAATATTATATAATAATGTTATGTTAATAAGACCTTTATAATAATAAAGTCAATTTTTATATAATATTAAAATTTTTAATATATATATGATATTTATTATATATAAAATAATGGATATTAATGAGTTTCTCAAACATGTTGATGATTTATTTGTTGGAATAAATGAAAATAAAAATATATTATTATTATTACTTATATTATTAGGAATATATGCAACTCAATTTAACGAATATATAACAGAAAAAACAATTTATTTGTTTGATAATAATTTATTTAGACTAATAATATTTGTGATAATAACTTATATAGCTAGTTCAAGTCCAGCAATAGGGATGAGTTTAGCAATAATTATGTTAGTAAGTATGCAATTAATAACAAATTTAAAATTAAAAAAAGAATTACAACATGAAAAATTTAGTCAAATGGAACCTGTTGATATGTCATATTTAAATGACGAATATTTAACAAATCCACTAGAAATGCAAAAAGATTTGAGTCCTCCAATAGATTTTAATTTAAAATTAACGACACCGACTGATTACTATATGCAAATGATTAAAAAAGGAAAAATATTATTAGATGATAGTTATGATTTAGAACAAGATTTATCAAAAAGATATGACACGAGAGAACAACAAATAGCATCAATAACAAAAAGAAATGGTACTGAATTAGTGGATAGTGGTATAAATAGATTGCAAAAAGCAGATCAAGGCGAGTACAATATAAATAATTTAAAAAAATCAAATAAATTTATAAAATATTCCAAATTGATTGGGAATAATTTAAGCAATCCGAGTATTATGGCAACATATAATGAATTATTATATAATTATGATAAATTAGTAGCATCACAATTAAATGACAAAAGTTTTAATGCCCAATTAGAAAAAGTATATTTGAGTGAATTGGAATTATTAGAAACAGTTTATAGAATCAAAAAAACTAAACTCCCAGAAGAAAAACAAAAACAAATAGAACTTGAGTTAAATAAAATAAAACAACTGAGATCAGAAAATAAAGAATGGATAAGTAATCTAAAAATTCTATCAATAAATATAGAATAAAATTTTTTTTAAATATAAGAAAAAAATTAAAGTGAAATTAATTATATAAGAAAAAAAAATTAATATTGTGATTAATTATATTATGTATATAATATAATTAAAATATATGGCTGATTTTTTATATAATAAAATAGATTTTATAATAATGATAGTTTTAGCACTTTTAGTAGCCTTTATAATTGGATTTAATATAATTCAAGTAATTGATTCAAAATTAAGTTCTGTTACAATTAATGTTCCTTCACAAAATTACCAATTACCTCCAATTTATTTAAATATTGACAAAGATTCAAATATAAAACAAATAAAATTAAATGATGTAATTAGTACGGGTTCAAATGAATCTTTATTAAATTTACAAGAAACTAATGATATAGAAAATTTTTCTAATTTAAATGGTAATGGAACAGACTCATTTGAATATGGGTCAGATTCAAATAAAAATGATTATCAAATAGAACGATTTGGAGGTATCCAAGATTATCCATTAGTATATGGGGATAATAGAAGACATTTAATATCTGATATAATCAATTCAAATGATGGAGAAAAAATAATTAATAATAAAACAATTCATGACACTACTTTAGACCCCAATTATAATACTGTTAATAATCTTCCTTTATTATTTGCCCCAGATACTGATGTACCTAATAGAGCAGGACCAAATTCCATAGGTTATTATGCATCCAAGGTAAGATTAATTGAAGATCCTAATAGTCCCTTAATGAAATTGGCAAAAGAAAATGCTAATAAAATTAACAATACAGTTGCTAGATGTACTTTAGCTGATAGAAAAAGAATTCCTGAAATTAATGGAACATTTGATGGATATAATGCTTTTGTTGATTTAAAAACAGATTCATATGCAAATATAACATCAATTGGTAAAAGCATGATAGCTCCATATACATCATACCCAGTTCCATCTTAAGTTTTTTGCGTTATGTAAAAAATCTTATTTTATGACTATATATTTTCTAAAATTAAACATTTTGAACTAATAATCAAATCAATTATTTGTTGTTTGTTTAGTCCTTTACAATCTAACCCACAACAACGTAATATTATTTCTAATATATATTTATTATTTTTACTTAATATTTGATTTATATCTCTATATGTTTTATTACCAAATCTAAAACTAAAATATTTTTCTTTATCAACTTGATAAAGATCACTTTTCTTTATGATTAATTGAACCATTATAATTATTATTTTATTATGTTAATTATTATTTTATTATGTTATTTTCAATTTTTTATGTTAATTATTATTTTATTATGTTATTTTATTGGTACAAATAAAATAATTAAAATTAATAAATTTGGATTTAATTCATTATCAAATCCAAATAAATGTTTATAAAAAAATTAAAAATAAATCACTAATTTGACTGTTATCACAGTATTTAATTTAGTGATTTATTGATTTATTGATTTATTGATTTATTGATTGATTGATTTATTTTTTATTAGCAGCTCTCTTCTTTTTAATTTCTTCAGCAACTTTTTCCATTTCAGTAACAACTTTTTGTTTACCTACTTTGTTTAAGTGTTCTTGAAAAAATTCAAAAGTTTTTTTATTGATATTGACAAAATCTTTTTCATCTTTAATTACTTTTTTGGCTTGGTCTCTAAATTGAGTCATATATTTAATTAATCCTGGACTGATTGGATATCCTGCTAATGCACTAACTTTTTTATTAGTTTCTAACATTGCTCTTAAAGCTGGTGGTAGTTCTCTTTTTTGTTTAGAACCTTTTTTGGATGATTTTTTAGATGATTTTTTAACACCACCAAGCATATCAAAATCAATAACTCTTGCTAATGAAACTTTTGATGATTTTTTTGATGATTTTTTAGATGGTTTAGATGGTTTTTTAGATGGTTTTTTGGAACCTTTTTTTGATGATTTTTTAGATGATTTTTTAGCACCACCTTTAATTGATTTAGAACCACCTTTCATTGATTTAGAACCTTTTTTGGATGATTTTTTAGAACCTTTTTTAGATGATTTTTTAGATGATTTTTTAGCACCACCTTTCATTGATTTAGAACCTTTTTTAGATGATTTTTTAGATGATTTTTTAGATGATTTTTTAGATGATTTTTTAGCACCACCAATAATTTGTTCTTTACCATCTTCAATTTCAACCATTTTAGTGTTAACAATAGTATCTAACATGTCATTATTAACTCTTGACATTTTCTTAGAACCTTTTTTAGAAGATTTCACAGAACCTTTTTTAGAAGATTTCACAGAACCTTTTTTGGAAGATTTTTTAGCACCACCTTTTTGTTTTTGATCAACGTCATCAATTAAATTTTGAACATTGTTGATAATGTTTTCTGTTGATTGAAGATCTATTTTTTTAGAACTTGTCATATTATATATATATATATTATATAATAATAAAATTTATTTTTTATTATTATATAAAATATTTTTTATTATATATAATAAAAAATAAATGTATAGTTTTCAAAATAAATTTATTTTGTTATATTTGTAGATTTTTATAAATTAATTGTAATTTATCTTTATCAATTATATTGGTCTAAATTATTGTTAATTAACTTGGTTAAATTTAATAATCCATTTATATCTAAATTATTCCATGTACAATCCAATTATATTAAACTATTTGGTAAATAATCTAAACTATTTAACAAATTACAATTACAACTCAAATATTTAAGTGTTAATGGAAGATTATCAAGAGATTTTAATTTATTATTAGAACATGTTAATTTTAATAATTTTTGAGGTAAATTATATAATTTAGAAATGTTATTATGATAACAATCTAATGAAATTAATTTATTTGCCAAATAATCTAAATTTATGTTTTACAATTAACACATTGTAATATTTCTAATAATTCTGGTAAATTTGTTATATTTTGTAATTTGTTGAAATTACAAATTAATTTTATTAAATTATTTGGCAAATTTTCTAATAATTTAATATTATTATAATAATTCAATATTATTATAATAATTCAATATTATTATTAGAAATATACAGTTCATTAACATTATTTATTTCAACACCAATAATTTCAATATTATCAATATTATCAATATAAAATGATCCATATAGATTACAATGTGTTAATTGTAATGCACAAAATACAAAAATCAATTATCATAGTTATATATTTGATTATGATTCAATTTTTTTTTGAAAAAATTGAATCATAATCAATATAAATAATAGTTAATATTATTATATTAATTTCAACATTAAATGGGTGTGCCAGGATTTTTTACATGGCTTTTAAAAAATCGAAAAAAATTAGGAGCAAAAGGGTTAATTTTAAATCAATTAGAAACCAAAATAAAATGGTTGATGTTAGATACAAATTGTTTATTACATCCTTGTGTGGCTAATGTGTTAGAAAAATATAAAGAAGGTCATTTAAATATTGATCCAAATAAAGATTTGAGAATTCAGATTGAAGAATTTATATGGGATAAAGTAAAATCATGTATTGATGATATGATTGAGCAAGTTAAACCAGAATATTTGTATGTGGGAATTGATGGAGTAGCACCAATGGGTAAAATTTTACAACAAAGACAGCGAAGATATAGATTCTTATATGATAAAAAAATTAAATTAAATACATTAGATAGTATAGATTCAATAGAGCAATGTATTACAAAAACAATTTCTAAACCAAATGGAATTGAAGAACCAATTATACCATTAAGTTCAATTGAATTAACACCAGGAACAGATTATATGGAAAGAATTAATAAACGCATGGAATACTATATGAGTCAATTAGATAAACGTGGTATTAAATATATTTATTCATCATATCATGATGAAGGAGAAGGAGAACATAAAATTCTTCAATATATTAAAAAAAACTTATCTTTATCAGATTCTATTGTTATTTATGGATTAGATGCAGATTTATTATTTTTATCTCTCGGTATAGGATATGATTATGATTTATATGTGATGAGAGAAAAACAAGTATTTGCAAATAAACAAGTAGATTTGGATGAAGTTCCAGAATATAATTATGTAGAAATAAAACAACTACATCGGTTAATATCTAATTTAGAAATAAGTACAGAAGATTTTATTGTACTATGTTATTTAATAGGTAATGATTTTTTACCGGGTTTACTAACTATAGATGTTAAAAAAGGTGGTTTAGACAAAATATTTAGAGCATGGAATAATTTAAAAGAAAAATTAGGTTTACAGACAGAATTAGATGAACAAAATAATGTTAAATCATATTTGGTGTATTGGGCAAATTCCAAATGCAAAATTGATTGGAATATATTAAAAGGTTTGTTTGGAGAGTTAATATGGACGGAAAAATATGTATGGAAAAATATTAATAGAGATCCAATGCTGAATCAAGATAACTTGGAACCAGAAGAATTGGAAAAGTTAATTTATTTTAAAGAAGAAGAAAAGCGAGAACAAATGGAAAAATTTACATTAGGTTTAACAACCAATACAGATTTTTTATCTAAAATAGAATTTAGTTCTCCAACAGAATATTATAGTTATTATTTAGGTATAAATTGTATGGATATTGATAAGACTATTATAAAAAAAATGGTTCAAGATTATATTGGAGGTATTGAATGGTGTATTGGATATTATTTGGATAAATGTCCTAGTTGGACGTGGGGATATAATTTTATTGTGGCACCATTAATACGAGATATTATTGGATTTTTTCCATCCAATACAACAATAAAATATTGCCCAAGAACATTAAATCCTGTAGAACAATTAATTTTAGCAATACCACCTCAAACTTATAAATATGTTATCGAAAAAGAACTAGTGAATAGGATAAAATCAAATAAATTTATAGGATATATGATTCCTGAAGAATTTTCAATCGATATAAATAAGGAACATCTTTTTTGGAAATGTCAAGTAAGAATACCTATGGTTGAATATAATGAATTTGATAGAGAAATAAAAAAATTAAAAATATTGGGTGAAAAAAATGAAATTTACGAATCCAAAAAGAATTTTTAATTTTACTGCTTTAACTGATAAAAAAAACAGTTAAAATAAAATTGTTTGTGTAAAAATAAATAAAATTATATAAACAATAAATATAAATAAAATTATTATTAATGGATGTAAATAATAAATCAAATAATAAATCAAATAATAAATCAAATAATAAATTAAATAATAAATCAAATAATAAATTAAATAATGAAATTAAAAATTCTAATTCAAATTCAAATTCAAACACAATAGAGTCAAGAATTTTTAATATTAAAAATTTAATTAAGAATGCTCATTTGGAACCAATAAATCCATTAAAATCAATGGATGTTGGATTAGAAACAGAATTTTTCGAAGGTCCTAAAGAAAATAAAAGCATGGATACAAGAACAGTATTGGGTAAAAAAACATTAGATTTTTATAATATAATAAATAGATTAAATAGTAAATTAATCTATATGAAATCAGGTGCTTATGGAAACACATTTAAGGGTGTAGTAACTGATGATAATGATGATGAAATAATGAGTTTTGCTGTAAAGGTAGTAGCATATCCTAAAAAAAATGGATATGGTTCAATAAACAATGTAACAAGACCAGAAAATTCTGAAATATGTATGTTAAAATTGTTATCGTATTTTGTCATTAAATCCCAAACACCTCATTTAATTTTACCTATAGTAACATTTAATACATCAATAAAACCTTTTTTAACACTCCAAGATGATGATATTGTATCAAAAGATAATCAAAAATATACTGAATTTATTAAAAATTATGGAGAAGGTCAATATTATGAAACTGTATCTGTTGTTATATCTGAATGGGCAAATAGAGGTGATCTGAGTATGTTTTTAAAAAAACATTACCAAAAATTAAAATTAATTCACTGGCAATGTATTTTTTTTCAAATTATATCAACATTAGCAATAATTCAAACCAAATATCCAACATTCAGACATAATGATTTAAAGGCTAATAATATATTGATATCAAAAGTTGATGGATGTAATAAGTTATTATTATATAAAGTATCAAATAAAGAATATTTGTTACCAGCAATAGGATATGGAACATTTATATGGGATTTTGATTTTGCTTGTATACCCGGAATAGTTGAGAATTCAAAAGTATATCAAGATTGGACCAAAAAAATAAATATAACATCAAAAAAAAACAGATATTATGACGTTCATTATTTTTTCTGTACATTAATATTTAAAGGATTTTTACCTGAATTAATAGAAGATCCAAATGTTCCAAATGAAGTAAAAAAATTTATAGAATGGATAGTTCCACCAGAATATAGACCGGGTCATAGTTCTGGTAAAGTAAATAAAAGATGTAGATTATTGGTCGATGATGAATTATTTAAACCGATAGACATATTAGATAATGAATTTTTTTCTCCGTTTCAAAATTATTCAAAATAATAGGACTAGAATATATAAAACATAAATACTTATTACATAATAAATTTAAATTATTTTTTATAGTGATTTAAATATAAAAATTTTTAAAAATAAATATGAATTATGAATAAAATATTGTTTAGATGAAATAAAAAAAATAAATTTAATTATGTAAAATATAATTTTTAAATTAAATATAACAATGAATATTATTTAAAAAATATAAATTTAATTATTTAAAATAAAAGTATTAATGATTTATATGTTAGTTTCCACTCATATAATTATTTATATATAAATATAATAATAATTATGTTAATGTTAAAAAACGTGAATCAAGAAATTCAAAAGTCACTTTATGAGATTTCTTTTAATTCTTACATAAAAAAAATAAAAAAAAATTTTGAAAAGAAAAATTGTTTTAAAAATTTTAAAAAAATATTTCATTATTATTTGAAAACTGTTAATATATTTATTGTAAACCAGATATTATATAATTATTTAAATATACCGCTAATAATAAATATTTTATTTACAAATGATATTGGTAATTATTTTTATTTTAACTCAATAAAAATAATTGATAAACAAATAATACAATCATATCCAATAAAAAATATCCAAAATGAACAAATATACAAAATATATAAAAATTATAAAAATAATAAAAATACAACATATCCATTGATTGAAACAATATCCATCAATAAAATAATAAGTATGGAAAATTTATATGCACTTAAATTAATTAAAAAGTATTTTGAACCGACTTATGATTGTTGTAATAACAAAATAGCATATTCAATATATACTGGTAGTCAAACTACTTATTCAACATCATCATCAACAAACACACCAACCACATACACTGGTATTAATGGATTTTGGTATCAAACTTATCAAACAAAAAATCAAACAAGTGAATGGTGTTTAAATAGTGGGATTCAAATAAATTCAAATGGAACACCAATACAAATAAATTCAAATGGTAATGGGACATCATCAGTCCCAATAACTTGGTCATCAATTCCTGGAAATAATAATTATTATCCAATTCCAACATATTATTCAGGGAATATTCCATTTAATTGTTTTGTGATGACGTATAATGATACAACTAATCCAAGTTACTATACTAATGTTGATGCATCAAATTCTTACAATGGAACTCAAATACCTGCTAATTGTTGGTCTGATGTAACTAATTATTATTACAATAGTTATAAAAAAAATACAACAGTTAATTATTTTTTAGTGGGAATGCAATTAGGTTCAGGTAATACTGGTGGAGGGGCTTGGTCACAATCATCTATTGCAAATATTATTGACTCTGTTAATTCCGGTAAATTAAGTCCATCAAATATTGTATATACTGATTCCAAAGGCAATGGATGGGCATACAACAGTATTATTGTAGATATTGAGGTTCAATCATCATCTGACACATCAAATTTAATTATTCCTTTCACTGGAGGTTCTAATTCATGGACTTATAATGATACTTCTTATGATGGATTACTTTATTCTCTTAATAATGCAGGTTTTGCTGTATTTGTAACAATTTCACATAGTGCACCATATGGTTTTACTACTCAATCTGTTGTACCTAATGACTCATCATATTGTTTAAATATTGTTACAGCTTTGTATAGCTGTGTTTATGTTAACCAATTTATACCACAATTATACACACAAGCTGTTGGAACAAGTAATGAATATGCAATCACAAATGGAATAACTTTTGAACAAGTTGTACAGGCATATATTTTAAATCCAAATTATTTGTCTTTAGTTAATGCCGGTCTTTCAGGAGGCGAATTATTATCAGTTAGTTTATATATGACTTTTGGATTCACATATCAAGGTGTATACTACAATTCAAATTATTATGGTGCAGGAACAAATGCATCATCAGGAACAACAAATAATTATCAACCAAATATGAGTTACAATGATTCTTCAACAAATTGTAATTGTGGAAATGGTGATATAACCAGTCCAGGTTATGGTTATCCATATCCATATCCACCTCCAACTAATGAATTTCCAACAGGAATAGATACAGGTGCATACGATTTTTTAACAAATACATGGAGTTCTCAAGGTGCAATAATGCCTACATTAGCGGGAAACTTTATGTATAATCCAAACAATTTAGTCTCACAATTATATTAAAATTTTACAGTGGGAACACTTTTTAATGAAAGATTTATAAAAATCAAGTTTTTATAAATCTTGGGTATAACCAAATTTTTACAATTTTAAACTGGACTTACTATAATAAGGCGGTGAGTATTGTTATACAAAAAATCGTGTCATTTAAAAGTGTCTCCTGTTGTAAAAATAATAATATTATTTATAATAGTATAAATAAACATTATGTGATTTATTATAGGTGTTATAAGTTCAAAAGTTATTATATTCATCATTTTATTCTCATTTGAAATATTGTTGACTATATTTTTTTATATTAAAAATAATGATTTTTTTATTTAAAATTGTGATAAATATAATTAATTGGAGATAATCCAAATAATAATTACTATAAATTAAATAATTAAATTAAACATTTTTTTTGTAATATATAATTATTATGAGTATAAATTACAATAAAATAAAAGATTTGGTTTCTCTATTGTATGAATTTGTATATAAAAATAATAAGACAAATACAACAAATACAACAAATACAACAAATCTAAATTACATTTATGAAAAATTTGATCCAATAGATATTAAAATAGAAGATTTAATAGGAACAAATTTAGACTATCAGTCAATATTGAATTCAAATTATGATACAAAAGAAAATTTTAAAATTAAAAATATTTTTGGAGATAATATATTTAAGAAAATCATATTAAAAAAATATTTTAAGGATTTTCCGGTGACATTAGTGATTCAAAAATATAAGACAAATGATAGTTTAATAAATATTTCTGATATAACTTATGAATTATTTATGAATCAAATAGTTTCAGAATTTGCAATTGTTGATAAAATTCCATTTTTTTTATTGAATATATGTAATTTTAATATTGAATTATCAAAATTAACAAATTATCCGGAATTTTATGATTTATTGATCAACGAATACAATTTATATGATCCAAAAGATTTAGAATCAAATTTTTGTATAAGTGTTTATGAACATTATCATTCTTATATAACATTTGCAGAATTATTAAAAGAAAATTTATCCAGTGAAGATATTAAAAATATATTATTTCAAATATTTTTTGTTTATGCTTATTTGCAAACAAAATTATCTAATTTTTATCATGGTGAATACAATATTGATTCATTTATGATAATGAAAAATAATGAATCAATATCAAATATAAAGTTACAATTAGCTGATAGTGTTTTTGTATTGGCAAAGCCAAAATATATATGTAAATTATTTAATTATAGAAAATCACAAATAAATGGTTTTAAGAATTTTTCAGAAAAAAATATTATAGTTGATAATCCATCTTATTCAATGTATACAATGTTTAAAAGTTTATATGATGGCTCAAAAGAAATAAATGAAGAAAATTATAAAAATATAAAAATAATTATAGGTAATTTTTTTCCAATAGATATTTTATCTCAAAATTTAATGGATGAAAGTCAATTTTATAATACCTATACAGATACAATTATTCCTTTACAAATTTTAATAAAAAATAATTTCTTTAGTAGTTTTATAAATATGAATTTCAGATATAATACTTCAAAACAAAATTTAAATGGTGGAAATATTAATAAAAAAAATATAGATTTAATTAATATGGGATCAGAAAATAATAATTCAGAAAGTTCAATCACAGAAGAACATATCGGATATAGAATGTTAGCAAACAATATTAATAATCAAGAAGGTGGAACAAAAGGAACAAAAAAACAAATAAAAAAAAATTCTAAAAAAAATTCTAAAAAAATTTCAAAAACAAATAAAAAAAGTAAATTAAGCAAATTAAGCAAATCAAGCAAATCAAGCAAATTAGGTAAATTAAGTCGTGAAAATAATAATAAAATATCATCTGATGATAACAATGATAACAATGATAACAATGATAACAATGATAACAATGATAACAATGATAACAATGATAACAATGACAATACCGATGACAATACTGATAAATATGAAGAAACTGAAAATATTGATAGTTATGATGATGAAATTGAACAAATAGAAAAAAAAGAATTAGAAGAAGAATCTGATGATGAACCTATAAAAGAACCTTCAAATTTATCAATTCAAACTGAAAATGAAAATGAAACATTAGTATCAGAGGGTGATGATGATAATGAAACTGTTCCAATTGATTCAGAGGAATTGGGAACTAATTATAAAAAAATAATTAAACAATTAATGGCAGAAAATAAAAAATTAAAAAAAAAAAATAAAATAACAAGTTCTAAAAAAATAACAAAATCTAAAAAATCTAAAATTATTGACAATGACAATGATTCATTATCATTGAGTTTTAGTTTAGATGATGAAGATGAAAATGGAAAAAAAAATCCATTTGAAAATGAACAAAAAACATCTCAATTAAATGGAATTAATTCTATTCAAAATTTAGATGGGTTAAATCAAATAACACAACCTAATGAAATGATGCAACAAAATCAAATGATGCAACAAAATCAAATGATGCAACAAAATCAAATGATGCAACAAAATCAAACAACACAACCAAATATCATGTTACCCGATCAAAGTTTTTTAAATAATTCTAGTATGGTAAAAATGAGATCAGGAACAAATAATAATTTTAATCAAATATTTCAAAATTTAAATAAGGATGGATTGGTTGCAGTAATACCTGAAATGCAACAATATTTTGATCTAAATCAAATTGCAAATATGCCCCAAAAAGAATTTTCATCAGAAGTTCAATATGGTAATGAACCTAAAATAATGGATTCGGGTTTATTGAATCAAAATTATGGAATGAAAAAATCATTACCATTGGTTAATGATCCACATATAGCAAGTATGGCAGGAATTAATCAATTTGGAAATTCATCAGGTGGGTTAGGTGGTTTAGGTGGTTTAGGTGGGTTAGGTGGTGTAGGTGGGTTAGGTGGGTTAGGTGGGTTAGGTGGAGTTAATGGATTAAATAACATGGGATTAGGTAGTGCATCATTAGGAGAATTCGGTAAATCGAACCAAGAATTAACCAAGTTAAATAATTTGGTTGAGAATAATGCAAATACAATACCAATAAATGGATCTTTAAATGATTCCAATGTACTTAAAGGTGGTGAGAAAAAGAAAATTTTTTTTTTGAAAAAAAATTAAATAATCAAGAAAAGCCAAATAATATAAATAATAATACAGATAATAATATTGTAGGAGGGAAAGGAAAAGTTGTTCCAAATTATGTTGAACCATTAAATAGTCCATATCATACAACAACATCAAAACAAATTCATTCACAAGGTAAACAAGGTTCAACATTTCCTGGTCCTGCAATAGCTGCAGGTCCAAGTTCATATCCTTCAACAAATCCTTCAGCGTATTCTTTAGAAAATCCTCCAGCAAATATTCCATCAAGTGTTTTTACGGGAAAACAAACTCAACCATTAATTGATTTACAAATTTATCCAGAACCAAAAAAACCAAATCCTTTAGCAGATAAACAGGCAATGTTACCACTTCAGCCTTTTAGTTTATCAAGTCCTTTTATTCCTCCCCAATTTCAATCATATTTAAATAATTTCATGAAAAGTTTTTATACCCCATTTATATATAAAGATTACCATATAAATTTGGGAGGTCCAGATGGTGATCATGTTAAGGGTGCAATGATTTATGAAGATGCTCTTCCTCCTCCAGAAATATATTCTTCTTATAAAACGGTAAGAGAGAGAAATTCACTTTGTGAATATGTAAGAGGAACATTTATATCATCAGATGAGGGAGAATTTGTAGATTTTACTGGTGGTCAAAATAGTTTAAATTCAAGATTAAAATTAATCCAATTAAATCCATACAATACAAATTTATTTAGTGCTAATCCTTATAAAAATTTACCAAAAGGATTATTGATATATAAATCTTGTTATCCAATAGTTTATGATAAAGCAAGTACAACAGTTCAGTGTAATAAATCTGCTGTTGGATTAAATATTCGTGTTTATCAAATTACAATAAAAGAATTTATTGTTAAATATTTTAGTTCCCCAACTAAAATGTCAAGTTTAAAATTAACAGGAGATTTGTCAAGTATTATTAATAAAATCAAAAAAGAATTAGGTGAAGGTAAAGATTTAACATCATATGATCCTGATTTAAATCCATATAAATTTAATATATGGAGAGAAATATATTATTATGCATTTATAAGAAATAAAATAAATGGATTAAATATATGTCCAAATTTCACTCAATCATATTGTTATTTTATTAATAAAAATGCAAATATGAGTTTTAGTAAAAATGGATTAGCTTTAAAACTTGATAAATCATCAACTGTCCCTGAAATATTTTCAAATGATTTTTCAAATAGTACTATGATTTTATTAACAGAATCACCAAATCAAAATATTTTTCAATGGGCATCAAATTCTTATGTACAAGATAAGGGAATAAGAAAGATGACATATTCTGGCTTTAAACCAGAAGAACATTGGAAAAGTGTTATTGCACAAATATTAATAGTATTTTATGTAATGGATAAATATTCTTTTACAATAAGAGAAATGGATATAAATTCAAATTTTTATTTGAAAGATTTAAATGTGTATGGGGATAATAAACAATTCTGGCAATATACTATTGGAAATATTGATTATTATATTCCAAATTTTGGTCATTTATTAATGTTAGATCATAATTATAAGGATTTAATAAAACCTGAAAATATTGATAAATTTAAAATTATAATGAAGGATGATGGGTTTAACGATGATATGACCGATATTAAAACAACAATTGTAGATAATGCTATAAATTGTTTTGATTCAAATAATTTTAGTGGACCATTTTTAGAAATGGGTGGAGTACAATTATCCAATACCATTGGTGATTTGTTTAAGGAAATAAATCAAGAATTAAAATCAAAAAGAGAAGAATTAATTGCATGTAGTCACAAATGGAGTGATATTATTAAAAAATATCTTATCGAATTTAAATATATTCATAATAGAGTTGGTACACCTATAAGAGATTTGGAAGTTAACTATATAAGAAAAATAAATTCTAGACCAATGGCATTCAAACCTGGTGAAATAGTTGTTTTAGAAGAAAAATTTGAAACATATAAAATTTTACTTGTGATAAAAAATAATTCTAGTTCAACTTGTGAATGTGTTACAAAATCTGATACAGCTGATGAGTATATAATAGAACCATTTTCTAAAGATTTATTGTACCATTATTCTGAATTTGAAACAATTAAACAAGATGGTAAACAAGGAGAACCTATGATTGGGTATGATAATATTATTGAAAGATATATATTGTAATTGGTATTATTTTTATTGTGAATTTTATTAAATAAATAATTATTATTTATTTATTTATTATTTATTATTTATTTATTATTTATTTATTTATTTATTTATTTATTATTTATTATTTATTTATTTATTTATTATTTGAAATTAGATAAAATTATATAATAATCATAAAGTAAGATTTCATCCAACAAACTAACCAACTAATCAACCAGTAAAGCAATAAATAAAATATTGTTTTATTACTTTAAATAATAAATCCTTATAAATTTTTTCTTATATAGAAATATATAAGAAAAATTAAATATGAATTATAGTTTTATTGATAAATATAAAGCATCTGATTTTATCCCAAAAAATAATTCAAATCTTTATAATGAATATAATCCATCTAATTCGAATGAATATAAACCGACTAATTATTATTGGACAGATTATTCTCAGGATCAAAATAATTGGGCTACAGAAAACTCTATTCAAAAAAGTTTAATGAAAGGTTTATACGAACCTACTCCAATTGGTGAATTATTTTTTTCACAAGAAAATATTAATCGTATCCAAAAAATGATTAAATATGAAGTTTTCGTAAGAACAAATGGTAAATATAAATTAGAAATTGAACAAAATGAATCTGATTTATTAGTAGTGATGAGAGATATTTATATTACTTGCGTAAAAAATATGCCCTACAAAGTTATTCATCAAGTTAAAGAATTAAATCACAGAACAATTGAAAAAATATTACCAGATATGATAAGCATGATTAAACAAGACGATGTGTATATTAAACAATTAGATAAACCGATTGATCCAATACCATTACCTGTATGTGTGAATAGTAAAGGAAGATTGAGTTTACCATCTGTAACTACAACTTTTTTTTATAAATAAAATTATTTTTAATATTTATAATATATTAAAAATTAATATTTGAAAAACTTATTTTTTTATTTAAACTGAATGTAATATTTCGGTAGGTTTATCAACAGTATGATAAATAAATAATGTACCCTGTGTACTTGCCAGCTTGTAAAAATTTTCATCATCAGTATTAATAAGAGCTGTAACATTTAGACCATTATTAGAATCTAATTGTAATGGATTATATTTATAATAAGTTAGATCATTAGCATTGGTATTTGTAACAGGATTATTATGACGAATTAATGCACTGCAACTTATAATAATTTCTTCTTCAGGACTAATATCTTTAACTTCAACCATAACAACCGATTTAATTTTGAATTTTTGTCCACCATTTGATCCTCCAATTACTAAATTATCACTTTCAAAATTTACTGCAACATTTTGTAATTTTTCAAATTGGTTCATGGTAAATGGTAGATTAGCAACTAAATATGGATTAGTTAATCTACCAGTATTAATAGTTTGAAATCTTCTGTGAACATAGAAAATTAGCATTTCTCTTGAATATAAAATTTGTTGTTGTTTGACGGTTAATTGTCTATGATGAATATATAATTGTTGTTGAGATAATGCGTCATCTAAATGAATAGATTGAGCTTGTTGACCAAGAGTCATTGGAATTCTCATTGTAATCATAGCAAGAGTAGTAATATGTGATGATGATACAGATGAAATATGAGAAGTTAATGGTGTAATACCGTACACAGGCATAGTTAAAACAATAGTTGGTCTAATGGAAAAAGCAGCAAGAAGTTTTCTCATAATGGTACCTTCATCTTTAACATAAGCAAGATCAGCAGCATCAAATACACTGGCTCTGCAATTATCAATTGCCATTATAAATGAACTCAAATCATTTGTATAATATTTACCTTGTCTGAGATTTAAAATAGCTTCCCAAAGTTTAGTTTGAACATTGCATCTGTTTACAAGATCAGCAAAAGGTTTATTTTTGTTTACACAAGCAGTTTCAGCTGGATCAGTAGCAATATCCCAATAAAGTTCATATTCTGGTTGAGTTTGTAATTCTTGTCCATTGGCTTTAAAAGCAACAATTTCTGCAATACCTGCCAATATCATATGTTGATCGAGTAACTCAAATTTTGGAATAAATAAAGCAGCAACAACTGGATGTACAAATGAAAAAATATTGATTTTTGATTTTTCAAATGTAGGTTGGATAGCGACCAGGTCACAATCCTTATAAATGAGACTTTGTAAAGTTACTTGGTTGTGTAATTCTTTGGTTGCACTAGCAATAGTTAAAATCATTTGAAGTTGATCTAATTCTTCTTTTTTAACATGGAGTTTACCTCCCAAGTTGTATGAAGCAGGAACAAATCCAAGAGCTTTTGACATTTCATTGTAGTTTACATCTAAAGCTTCAGGATTATCAAGAGTATTTTTGTTAAGAAAAATTAAATTGATAATAGATTGCATTTCAGAATCATCAAAATTGTATTTTTTTTTGTATTCGGTAATTTTTTCAATATATTCTTTTATTGATAAATTTGGATATTTGGCAACTAATCTTTCTTTGATTTTTTCTGCCAATTTTCTGACTCTTTTCATTTTATCGCTGTATTTTCTCATAATACTGTCAACGATTTCGTCATCTTTAAATTTTGATCTTAAATCTTCCAAGACAGAATACGTTGATTTTTGTTTGTCAGCATTTTTTTTCATTAAAAGATGAACTTCTTTATCAATATCATCACTTCTATTAGAAGGCTTGTTTAATGATGTATTTGGATTAGACATAATGTATTATATATAATTAAATATATATTTTTTTTTCAAGAAAAATTAATTATATATTTTTTTATTATTATAATTTTTTTTTTGGATTGGATTTTGGATTTGATTTAAGTTTATTAATTTTTATAATATTGTTTATATAGTTTGTGTTTGAAGAAGATTTCTTATTTTCATTTATTTTATTTATAATTTCTCCCATATAGATAAATTCATCTATAGATTTATTACGAATATTTTTATAACAATTTTTATTTAATGAGTTATTTGTTTTGTTTATGTTTTTTTTATTCATTTTTTTCACTGATGTTCTATTTAAATCTGCAGCAAATACTAATGATCCAGTTTTTTTACCGTTTGAATATTTATTTATTAAATATGACGGAATACAACAACTTATTATTCCATGTAATTCTAATAAATCCCAATTTTGTTCCCCATATATATAATTTTCTAATAAATCACCTACTGATAAATTATCCAATACTTTTGAATATTCACTTTGTTTTATAAATTTATGATAATTTTCATGTACCATTAATGGCATTAATACTTTTTCAGTTTCATATAATTCCAAACAAGTATCAATGTCTTTATAATCTGTTAACATTTTATTTGTCGCTTTGTAAAGATCAAAATCCAAATCTTTTTTTTTCATTATACTCATGAAATCCTCTAATACCTGGAAATTAATTTTATTTGTTCCATAATTAATTTTAAGTTCATCTAATTGGATTAATATTTTTCTCATATCATTTTGACAATATTCTATAAACTTTTTAATTTGTTCATAATCTAATCCTATTTTTTCACATTTACATATATTATTTACCCATTTTATCATTTCTGATTCATATGGAGAATAAATTTTTATTTCATTTGAATATTTTTTTGCCTCATTCAATTGTTTATTATGTTGATTATTTGTTATTATTATTATTGGCATCCATCGTTTAAAATTATTATCTTTTATAATATTAAATACACCATTTTTATCATTAAGTGTTATAACTGATTCTAATTCATCTATCAATAATATTGGTTTTCTTTCATCCCCATTATTTTGATTCATTGCAAATTTAGATATCAAATCAGTATCTATTTTAATTTTTTGATCTAACATATTTAGACATATTACATCATAATTATATTCACTTAATATTATCGATATTATTGATGATTTTCCGCATCCATGTGAACCAGTTATTAATAAATTACCTTTTCTTTTACTATATTCTAATTCAGTATCAGTTATGTTTACTAATTTCTTCTTTCTACCCTTTGATGATTTTTTTAATAGACCATTCGTTTTTAAAAAATCTTTTACTACTTCATATGAATCTAACCATTGTTTGATATATTCTATTGAATTATAACTACCTATTATATCACTAAGTTCTTTTGGTTTGTATTTTAATTGAATTAAATTTGACATTTATATATATTTATCTTATATATATAAGAAAAATCAATATTTTTAAGTTGTATTTTTAATTTAAACTAAATTACCATTTGATAATTTATTTGATATTTATTTGATATTTATTTGATATTTATTTGATATTTATTTGATATTTATTTGATATTTATTTGATATTTATTTGATATTATTATTTATTTTTCATCACATATTTTTTTAGAATTATTTTTAAAATATTCATTTAATGTATTAATTTTATTTTCATATATTTCATTTATATTTTCATAATTTGAATCGTAGAAATTATTTGGAATTATTTTTTTATTTTCATAATTTGAATCGTGAAAATTATTTGGAATTATTTTTTTATTTTCATCATCATAAACTACTATGTTATTTATTATTTTGTCTTTGTCAAAATTCATTCCTTTATAAATTTCGTCATTAATATTTGTTAAACTATTTATATCATTATTTTCATAATTATCAAAAAAAATATTATTTTTTTCATTAATTATATCCTCAAAAATATCATCGTCTTTATTGTCAATTGTTGTATTATTATTGAATATATCATTGCTTATTTTTAAATTATTTATGATCTCAGATTTCGTTATTTTATTTGAAATTATATCTTTTACTATTGAAATTGTATTATCATTTAAACCTATTGAAATTATATTATTTTTTGAATTAAAATTTATATTATGTTTAATTAAAAAATTTGTCTCTAAATTTGTTAATTCTGATAACATTCTTTGATTGTATGGGATAAATTTTTTTTCAGTTAAATGTATTCCATGTATACATCTATATAATATATTATCATTATGATTTGTTTCCATTAACATATTATAACATTTTCCATACATTAAATCATTATAACATATTTTATTTTCTCTTAAACATACTCCAAATTTACAATTATATCCTCCAGGACATTTTTTACCGATACAATTTTTACATTCTTTTGTAAACATTATTAATTCATCCAACAAATATTTATCCTCATTCACATTAATATTTGATAAATCTTCCCATATATATAACATGTTATATATAAATTGTCTTATTGGTTCTTTTTTTTGTTCTTCTAATGTATGGGCAAACATACACTTATTTTTATATACGCATTTACAATTATTTACTATGTTATAACATAATAATTTTTTAAAATTATATTTGTTTTCCATTTGATATATTATATAATAATTTTTTTATATCATTATATTATAATAATTATGAGTAGTAATTTAGAAGAAATTTCAACTTTTATGAAAAAAAATAATTCTTTTTCAGATTTTAACCATGTTAATAATTTATTATTTAATCTTAATTATACTAAAATAAATTTTAATCAAAATAATCAAAATAATCAAAATAATCAAACAGGTGGTTATGGATTTAAAGATATTTTTAATTCTAAAATGGCTAATCAATTTGTTGAACAAGCAAAAGAATATGGTTCTGAACAAGCTAATCAATTAGCTGAACAAGCAAAACAATATGGTTCTGAACAAGCTAATCAATTAGCTGAACAAGCAAAACAATATGGTTCTGAACAAGCTAATCAATTAGCTGAACAAGCAAAACAATATGGTTCTAAAATAGCTAATCAATTTGTTGAACAACCAATAGCTAATCAATTTGTTGAACAACCAATAGCTAATCAATTTGTTGAACAACCAATAGCTAATCAATTTGCTGAACAACCAATAGCTAATCAATTTGCTGAACAACCAATAATACATGAACAACCAATAGCTAATCAATTTGCTGAACAACCAATAATATATGAACAACCAATAGCTAATCAATTTGCCGAACAACCAATAGCTAATCAATTTGCCGAACAACCAATAGCTAATCAATTTGCCGAACAACCAATAATACATGAACAACCAATAAATTTGGATAAGTCAATACAATCATTACCTGATATGTATTTAGAAAATCCGGGTTTTACTTCTGATTATATAAATACTTATACGATTAAAGAAGGTACAATATTATATCATGCAACTATAAATAAAAAGGGTTTTAATACTAATTACTTAGAATTAGGTAAAGATAAATTAATTAATTTTTTCACACCAAATTTTAGATTAGCTTCGGATAAAATTGAAGGTTGTAGTGTGGATAAACAAAATGGATATATTCATGTTTTCAGAGTAAAAAAAGATATTCCAAATATTTATGTGAAATTACCTTATGATATAGCTGATGATATTAATACTGGAGTTTTGGCAAATGAATTTTGTTCTCAAAACCATAATTATTTTGGTATTGGATTTTTTTATCCAAAAAATAATATTGAAATGTTCTCAAATATACAATCCCAACAATCTCAACAATTTGATCCAACAAATGAATCAAATTATTATTCAGAGTTTGGTTTATGTAATCCAAGACCTTATCTTGAATATTTATATTCTCAAAAATGTATGAGTTTAAGAAAAATATCAGACCCTTATAGATTTAATTAAATTATGTATTGACAAAAATATTTTTAGATTAATTATATCGATAATTAATTTATTGAATCTATTTTTTATCCAATTATATAATATATTATTATTTTCTAATATAAATGAATTGGAAACAAAACAAAATAATATTTAATTATATAATTAATCAGAATTACTTGATAAAAAAAGATGTTGAAACAAATAATACTTTATTTATAAAATGGAATCAATTTGAAATGAAATGTAAATATTTTTTAGCGTTTTCAATTGATGAACAAGAAAATATTATATGGTCAAATGAAAATCCATATATTGATCAAAAAACAAAATATTTATCATACATTATAAAAACAAACATAATAGATATAAAAAAATTTAATATAGAATTGTTAAATGGAATAAAAAAAATTATTCAGTCAAATATGTCAATAAATTATGAAGAAGAAAAAATACATTTTTTATGGTGTTTGATTGGCAGTTATAAAAATTATAAACAATTTTATATAATTACAGAGATTGTATATTTGTAATAAAGTTTTTTCTAATCCAAATATAAATATTATAATTATGAATGATTATATTTATACAAATTCAAATATTATTTTTAATACAATAAATAATTTAATTAGCTTATCAGAAAAAAAAAATAAAATAAATTGCTGTCCTCTTTGTAATGAAGAATTTGATTATGAATACGAATATAAATACAATTATACAAATACCCAATACCCAAAACCCAATACAAAAATAAAAATTTATGGTTACCAACTTCATTTGTTAACATCTCATAATATAATTGATAGTATTTTTTACAAAAAAATATGTACCAACATTATACCTAATTTAGATATTGAATGGTGTTTAATGAGTACAAATGGTTTAAATATAATTGATGGTTTATATGAGATAGGTTCTAATCAAATTTATATTGAAAAAAATAAAAATATATATGGGTCAAAAAAATCAAGATTTTCTGAACATTCTGGATTTATTTATTTTGAAAAAAATAAAATAACAAATATAACTGTTATGACTGGGTCACGTGTTGACCCAGCAGATCCTCTTATTTTTATGCCTACCAATTGTTTAGAAGCATTAGAGGTAAACTATATATTTCATACTCATCCAAAAACCCCATATATTGGTTCAAGAATAAAAAATGGTATCATTTATGAATTTCCTTCAATATCAGATATTATTCATTTTATTGAACACCATAATAATGGAAAATTATTAGGATCAATTGTTGTTGCTCCTGAAGGCATATATATTATTAGAAAAAATAATTTTGATAGAAAAAATATTCAAATTGATTATGATATTTTTGTTGGAGAACTTGAAGAAATATTTATGGAATGTTATAATGACTCATATTCTAAATATTCAGTAATAAATTATAATAATCTGAAAATCAATGGAGAAATTAAATTACCCGATATTTTTTTTTATGAACAAATTTCTATTAATTACGAATATATAGATAAAATCAATAAAGTACTTGTTAAATATGATTTATTCATAGATTATTATGCAAGAATACTTTTTAATAGACCTGATATTTATACTAACAAATGGATTTTTGATGACATTTATGTTCCTTTGATAAATTAATTATAATTTTAATATTGGAATTCCAATTGAAAATATTATTTTATTTTTACCATTAATATTTTCAAATATAAAATTATTAATGGTAAAAAAATGGATTTTTATATTGATAATTTTATTAATATTATTATTTATTTTTACAACTGAAAGAACTGAAAATTTTTCCGTTTCACAATATAGATTAATAATTGTTAAAAATAAAAATTGGATTTATATTCATATAAAAAACATGAATAATGGGGAAAATAAAATTTATAAAATATATAAGAATAAATTTATAATTTAATTTAATAATTGAACTAAAAATTTTATATTCATAATATATATCTATGTATAAAATAACTCAGATTATAGTTGTAGTAATTATTCTTGTAGTTTTAGCTTGGTTTTTTAATGTTAAATATACACATGTAGTTCAATCTGAAAATTCTAAAGAAAATTTCAGAGTAGATTCACAAAATTTTGTTTATAACAATGCTTTTGATGTTGCAAACCGTTTGGATTATGGTAAAGATGACGATATTAAAGGTATGTATCAATCAGATTCCCAAAATCCAATGGGACCATCTCAACAATCTGGTGTTGGTCAAAATTCCGTTAAAGATGTTTATGATAATAGAGGATTTAAATGGTCTGCAAATGCTTCTGATTCTCAAATTGATGAATTTACTAAAACAGTTGATGATGCACAATTAAGAAACAATTTTGAACGTATGTATATGTTGGATCCTGCAGGTTCTGTTGCCAAATATGATATTACTTATAACAAAATTAGTCCAAATTGTTGTCCTGCTCAATATGCACCTCCTTTCAAATTAACTGATAAAGATGCATCCAATTGTGATTTTGCTCAAAAATATGTTGCTAATCAATATTCAGGTATGAACTTTAATGACGGGAACGGTTGTGCTTGTATTACTCCAAAACAAGCAGATTTTTATGGATCAAGAGGTGGTAATACCGATTAAATTTATTGTGTTGTGATTAAATGAAATAAAATTTGGAAAAAAATCAAAAATCTTATATTATCTTATTTTATAACTTATACTTAAATATTTGTATAGATAAATATTTATATTATGGTTGGTGGAGGATTACTGAGTTTAATTGCTTATCAAAATTTTTCATTAATCCAATATGAAATAAATAAAATTGGTAAAATTGTTCAATATGAATATATGAATTTTATTGATAAAATTTTTCCAGATAATCAGTTTGGACATATTAAATTTATTGATTATTGTATTGATAACGATTTACCAAATACTATAATAATTAATAATTTTGGTAAATTTTCAAATAAATATGGAATAAATTGTTCTGGACAAAATTTAAAAAAAATAATAATTTCTGATACAAATATAAAATATTTTGATTGTTCAAATAATCCAATCCATACGATGGATTTAAGAAAATCCAATATAATTTATCTTATTTGTAATGATATACATATAAATTTTTCTTATTTAAAAATACCAAAAAAAATTGTTTATTTAGATTGTTCAAATTCAGCTATTTCTTCTGTTGATAAAATATTAAATTTACAACAATATAAAAGTCTTAAATTTTTAATATCAGCTAATATGTTTTATTTAGATATATTAAAATTGCCTAATTCTTTAATATATTTAGATACAACTAATTCTGAATTAAACACTTTATCAAATTTACCTTCTAATTTAATATATTTGATTTTAAAATCAAGTAATTTGGTTCAAATTAATTTATCTAATTTAATAAAATTAAAATATCTTGATATTAGTTCCAATGGTAAATTAAATTTTAATCCAAATAATTTACCATCAACTTTAAAAATATTATTGTGTTCAAATACAAATTGTTCTAATCCATATAATTTATCACTTGGATTAGAACAATTGGATTAGAACAATTGGATTAGAACAATTGGATTAGAACAATTGGATTGTTCTTTTAATAATATTGAAAATTTGGATTTTTTATCTGAGAGTTTAATTTACTTAGATTGTTCATATAATAATATCAGAGATTTATCAAATTTACCAATTGGAATTAAAAAATTAAATTATGAATCAAATTTAAAAAAAAAAAATACTATTCCATTACGAATTTTACCAAAAAAAGTTAATTTATTTTATAAATATTTATAATTTTTTAATTTAGAGCATTGCGCTTTTTAAATGCCGGTTTTTTATATAAAATATAATTAAAATAATTTAAAGAAATATCAATAAATATATATTGATAATAATGAAGGTTTGGTTTAGCCTAACGATT
>Ga0316224_1000299_pt1 | contig 74431 bp, 78 predicted proteins | sample TBH18013metaG_FD_206254 | JGI IMG/M metagenome (GOLD analysis project Ga0316224, IMG submission 206254) | Freshwater microbial communities from Trout Bog Lake, Wisconsin, USA - TBH18013 | ecosystem: Environmental > Aquatic > Freshwater > Lake > Hypolimnion/Profundal zone | place: USA: Wisconsin... | reverse complement strand
GCATTGAATACCTGAATGCCGACATTGTCGGCCTCAAACTGAAACCAGCCCTGCCTTTTGAATATAGGCCCGGTCAATTCATCAATTTTTTCAAAGATGAGACCACGGTACGTAGCTATTCTTTGGCAAGCGTTCCAGAACTCGAAGAGTATCTCTTTTTAAATGTGCGCAAAGTCCCTAGTGGGTTGGTTAGCGGTTGGATTTCCGAACACCTCAAACCGGGTGATACGGTCACTATTTCGGCGGCCTCCGGGAATTGCTTTTATGTATTGGGGAAACCCGAACAAGATATCCTGCTGATTGGCACCGGTTCAGGTCTGGCTCCCTTGTATGGAATTATCCGCGCAGCTTTGCACCATGGCCATCGGGGCAGGATCAGCCTGTACCACGGAAGTTACACCACCGATGGACTTTACCTGACTGAAGAGCTTCGAAAACTCGCGCAGTCATATTCCAATTTCAGTTATTCCCCCTGCGTCTCAGAGGGCGAGACAGATGAACACATTCGGCAGGGCATGGTGCTTGATGTTGCTCTTCAGGACAATCCAAGCTTGAAAGGTTGGCGCGTATTTCTGTGCGGACACCCTGAAATGGTTAAATCCGCCCAGCGGGAGACATTCTTTGCCGGTGCGTCAATGCGGGATATTTTTGCCGATCCATTTGGTTGAACTCGCATACATTTTGTTAGACAATGAGCGCACATGTACAACCCGCTCGATCAGCAAAAACTGCGCATAGACAAATGGCTTTGGGCCGCACGTTACTTCAAAACGCGCGCCCTCGCTGCGGAGGCCATAGAGTGCGGCAAAGTTCAGGTTAACGCAGCGCGCGTCAAACCTGCCAAATTAATAACTGCGGGCGACATGTTAACGATCCGCCTCGGCCCCTATCAGCACGTTGTAGAAGTTCTGGGTCTATCCAATAAACGCGGCCCGGCAACCGAGGCACAAAAACTCTATCAGGAAACCGAAGAAAGCCGCCAAAAGCGTGAAGTTCTGGCGCTGGAACTTAAAGCTCAACCTGAGCCAACCCATCATGAGGGAAGACCCACCAAACGGGATCGGCGCGAAATCGAGAAATTCAAAAGTGGAGTTTGGTAAGTAAACCGCCTTGTTACAAAGTTGACTCCAAGCTCTTGATAACTTCAGCCACCAAGTCCGGTCCCCGATAAATCATTCCACTGTATATTTGTACCAACGCTGCACCTGCCTGAATTTTGTCCACGGCATCCGCGCCGCTGAGGATGCCGCCCACCCCAATGATGGGAAGCGCGCCATCAAGGGCTGCGGCAAGTTGGCGAATAACAGCCGTCGACTTTTCCCGTACCGGGAGACCGCTCAAACCGCCCGCCTCGTTACCGTGAGGCAGTTTTTCGACGCCCTCGCGCGACAGGGTGGTATTCGTGGCGATCACCCCATCTATGCAGTGGCGAATGAGCAAAGATGCAATTTGCCGGATTTGTTCCTGATCCAGATCAGGAGCAATTTTTACGGCCAGGGGTACATATTTTCCATGCAGATTGGCCAAAATCTCCTGCTCGACTTTCAGTTGCTCCAAAAGAGAGTCGAGTTCGTCGCCACCTTGTAATTGGCGCAGATTTTTGGTGTTGGGCGAGGAAATGTTGATGGTGATATAACTGGCATGAGTGTAAACTTTGCGCAGGCCGATCAGATAATCACTCGCTGCTTTTTCAATCGGCGTATCGAAATTTTTGCCAATGTTGATGCCTAATATTCCGCGAAATTTTGCGCGTTTCACATTTTCGATGAGCGCATCCACACCAAGATTATTAAATCCCATGCGGTTGATGATAGCCTTTGCTTCAGGAAGCCGAAACATGCGTGGTTTGGGATTGCCCGGTTGAGGTCGCGGGGTAACAGTGCCAATTTCAATAAAGCCAAAACCCAGCGCAGCCAGCGCGTCGATGTATGCGCCATTTTTGTCCAATCCGGCGGCCAATCCAAGCGGATTGGGGAATGCAAGCCCCATCACCGTGCGTGGATTTCCTGAAGTGTTTCTGGCACACAACATGCCGAGGCTGTGCGTAGTTTTGAGCGCATCCAGCGTGGCATGATGGGCTGTTTCAGGATCGAGGGTAAAAAGTAGGGGGCGAAGCAGTGAGTACATCACATTAAATTCCTTGAATGACTTGCCATTCTCCGTTCACCAATCCTTGCAGGGGTTTAAAGTTGACTTTATAGGCCATCTTTTGACTTTCTTTAATCCAGTACCCCAGATAGAGATATTCCAGCTCTAATTTTTTGCACAATTCAATTTGCCAGAGTACGTTGTAGGTACCGAAACAGGAATGTTCTACATCAGGATCGTAGAAGGTATACACCGATGATAAGCCGTCATCAAGTATATCGATGAGACTGACCATGCGCAGCACACCCTTTTCGCGAAACTCAACCAGCGTTGAATCCACATGACTTTGCAGTAAAAAATTGCGAAATTGTTCCGGACTGTCGCTTTCCATTCCTTCGTCGCAATGACGTGCCGTCTGGTAACGTTGATACAACTCAAAGTGCTCTTCGTTGTATTGCAGCGTGTGCAGCGATATATCAAGATTGGCGTGATGACGCGCAGCGCGGCGTTGGGAACGGTTTGGCTTGAATTGACCCACCACAACTCGCGCGGGAACGCAGGCACGACATTCATCACAGCGTGGCCGGTAGGTGAAAGTACCACTCCGGCGGAATCCGCGCCTTACCAGTTCCGAGTAGACTTGCGTGGTAATCAGAAAGCTGGGCGTGGCAACCTGCGATCGCGCCAGTGGCTCCCGCAAATAACTGCAGGGATAAGGGGCGGTAAGGTAAAACTGCAACGCCGAAAGCGGAATGTCATGCAGCAGGTTCATTGTCGAATTGCCATTGGGTACCGATATTCGGGTAGTGTATCAATTCTTTAAGGTTATGGATAAATTCTGTGCGCGAAATTTCTCGTGCGCCGAGCGAAGCAAGATGCGACGTATGCATCTGACAATCTATCATGCCAAAGTTCCATCGATTGAGTTGCGCGGCAAAATGGGCAAGTGCCACCTTGGAAGCATCGGTACTGACGCTGAACATGGATTCCCCGTAAAACATGCGCCCCAAGGCAACACCGTACAATCCCCCAACCAGGTGTCCATTCTTCCACGATTCAACCGAATGCGCATAGCCCATCCGATGAAGTGTGGAGTACGCAGCGATCATCTCTTCGTGTATCCAGGTTCCGGTCTGCCCATTTCTGGGAGCCGCACAGGCGCGCATCACCTGCTCGAATGCTGTATCGGTACGAATTTCGTAAACTTGATTGCGTAGAGTTTTACGCAACGAATGGGAAACTTTGAATTCAGCAGGAAACAACACCGTGCGCGGATCGGGACTCCACCACAGAATGGGATCCTCCTCATTAAACCAAGGGAAAATGCCCTGCCGATAGGCTTCGAGTAAACGCATCGGGCTGAGGCTACCCCCTGCAGCAAGCAGACCATTGGGCTGACGAAGTGCCTGTTCTACTGGGGGAAAGGGCGCATTGTCGTACAGTAAGGCAATCATGGCACGAAGCTCGGTGTGAAAAAATGGGCTTGAATTAACCCTGTTTCAATCGCTGCCCCAGCCAGGTTGCGATATCACTCACCTCTTCCATGCACACCGAATGGGGCATCGCATATTCGCGCCAATCCAGATGGTAACCCAGGTCCAGCAATTTATTTGCCGAGCTTTTTCCAAGACTATAGGGAACGATGGGATCGCTACGTCCGTGTCCCATAAAAATAGGAGTACTTTTTGCAGCCTCAGTGCCTTCTTTTTCCAGGGACTCGGCCAAAGGCAGGTAAGTGGACAGGGCAAGTATGCCACCCAGTTTTTCAGGATATCTCAAGCCGGTTTGCAGGACGATGGCACCGCCCTGAGAGAATCCGGCAAGAAAAATATTCTCAGCCTTAACGCCACGCAGTTTTTCCTGCTGAATCAGTTTTTCAATTTCAAACTGGGAGGCTCGAATCCCCTTTTCATCTTGCTGAGCGTGAATCTCGGCGGAAGTAATGTCATACCAGGCACGCATCACAAATCCACCATTAATGGTAACCGGCCGTTTTGGAGCATGGGGAAAAATATACCGCATGGCAACCGGCAAATTCATCTCTTCTGCGACAGGTACAAAGTCTCCCCCGTCTGCCCCCAGACCATGTAGCCAAATGATACTATGCAGAGGCGACTTGCCTCGATCAAGGGTGATGTTGGGTAAAACACTATTCATTTGAATCTTCCGGAATAAAAGTAGGCTCAGGCAAAATTTCACGCAGCACTTGAAAAATCTCACGGTAACTCTTGGGAGGTTTCAGTAACTCTTTCTCTTTCAGAGCATTACGGATCAAGGTGCGCAGCCTTTGAGCATCGGCTTCCGGATGTTCGGCGAGCAGTTCGGTGAGTGCATTATCGTTTTCCAACAAGCGCTCACGCCAGCGTTCTACCCGATGCATATAGGCAATGTGCTGGCTGGATTTGCCGCTCCATACTTCCAGTTTAGCAATAATAGGCGCAGGATCAACATGTCGCATCAGCCTGCCGATATACTGCATTTGCCTCTTTATCGCACCGAACTTGGTGATGCGCTTTGCTTCAACAATCGCATCCCGCAGGGTTTCAGGAAGGTCAATTTCTTTCAACTGATCTTTACTTAAGGCCACAAGCTGCTCGCCGATGTCCTGTAGCTCGTGCATTTGTTTCTTGATTTTAGTCTTGCTGGGAGGCAAGTCCATTTCTTCTTCGTGGTTATCTTGATGGCGCATAGATGCGAAATATTAAATAGATGTTGTTATGATAGCGCCTTCCGCCAAAATCGTTTGCGAAATTCACGTTATGAATACTACTCTTAATTCAAAAAGCAGCTTCTCTCATTCTTCAGACACACTACGTCAACTTGCACGCGATATACTTCAATACGCAAAACAACAGGGGGCCACGGCCTGTGCTACCGAAGTTTCTGATGGCTTCGGACAAGCAGTCACAGTGCGTCAAGGAGAAGTTGAAACGATCGAATACAACCGCGACAAGGGAATTGGCGTCAGCGTTTTCCTTGGGCAAAAGCGCGGCAATGCCAGCACCAGCGACTTTTCGACGAAATCCGTACGCGATACCGTGGACGCCGCATTAAGTATTGCACGATACACCGCCAGCGACGATTGTGCGGGCCTGCCTGAGCAGCATATGCTTGCCACCGAGTTCCCCGATTTTGATCTTTACCATCCCTGGGCGCTCAGCGTTGAGCAAGCTATCGAGTTTGCCCGGGAATGTGAACAGGCAGCATTTGCTCGAGACAAACGTATCAATAATTCGGAAGGCGCCTCGGTCAATATGCACGAGGCTCAGTTTGTGTACGCAAACAGTCTCGGATTTATTGGCGGCTTCCCCACATCCCGCCACAGTATCAGCTGCGCGGTTATTGCCGGAAAAAATGAAGCGATGCAGCGCGACTACTGGTATAGCGAAGCACGTAACGCAAGAGAAATACTCAAAGTGGAAGAGATCGGGCGCATCGCGGCGGAACGCGCTGTGCGTCGCCTCAATTCGCGTAAGCTTGGCACCATGCAAGTACCTGTGCTCTATGAGGCTCCGGTCGCTGCCAGTCTGATTGGTCACTTTGTTGGAGCTGTCAGCGGTGGCAGTCTCTACCGAAAATCGTCCTTCCTGCTCGACCAACTTGGCAAACCAGTTTTTTCGGAAAATATCCACATTGAAGATATACCAGATATTCCCAGGGGATTAGCCAGCGGCGCATTCGACGACGAAGGCGTTAAAACGCGGCACCGCGTGATTGTCGAAAAAGGCGTGTTGCAAGGCTATTTTCTGGGCAGTTATTCCGCCAGAAAACTTGGCATGAAATCGACTGGTAATTCGGGTGGCAACCATAATCTCATTGTGCGACCTGGCAAACTGGATTTCGACGGGTTGCTAAAAAAAATGGGGCGCGGTTTGGTCGTAACGGAACTGCTAGGGCAAGGTGTCAATCCGGTTACCGGGGATTACTCGCGCGGAGCGGCGGGATTTTGGGTGGAGCACGGAGAAATTCAATATCCTGTTGAAGAAATCACCATCGCGGGTAATTTGAAAGACATTTATCGACATATTGCAGCGGTCGGAAGTGATGTGTTGGTGCAAGGGTCGCGGCAATGCGGTTCGATTCTGGTTGAGAATATGATGGTGGCTGGGCAGTAACACATTAATTTAAATGGGCAAGACTGCCTGACCACACAGTCATTTTTAGACTTTCATCAACATGTGATATTCTTACGGTCTGTGGCTGTGATTTTTTCTTAACGTAACAGCAAAGAATTCATTTATAAATTTCAAGGAAAGTCGGTATGACTAGTGTAGAAACCCTGGGTGCATTACAGCGCCGTCTTAATGCATTTATTCCCCAACAATTGGTGAGCGGTGAAATTGAAGCTCGCCTTAAACGTCTGGGACGTACAGCCAAGGTGCATGGCTTCAGGCCAGGCAAAGTTCCCTTCAAGATTTTGCAGCAGCAATATGGTGCACAGGTTCATCAAGAGGTTCTGGGTGATGCATTGCAACGTTCTTTCAGTGATGAAGTGCGTGCAAATAGCCTAAGAGTGGCGGGCTATCCTGAATTCGAACTCAAGCCAGCCGATTCGGCATCTGAACAAATTGAATACAGTGCTACATTTGAGATTTACCCGGAAGTTGCCATTGGAGATATCGGCGCTGAAAATATTGAGCGGGTAACCTATACCCTGAGCGAATCCGATGTCGATAACACTATTAACACCTTGCGCAAGCAACGTGCCGTATACGAACCCGCTGAACGCGCAGCGCAAAATGACGACCAGGTGCGCATTGATTTCACGGGTACGCTGGGCGGGATCGTATTTGAAGGCGGTGAAGCCAAGGATATGACCATTTTGTTGGGTCAGGGGCGCATGTTGCCGGATTTCGAAAACGCGATCATCGGGTTGAAATCGGGCGAGACAAAAGCATTTGATATGACTTTTCCTGAAAATTATCACGGCAAGGACGTTGCGGGCAAGCAAGTCACCTTTACCATTACCCTGCACTCGGTTGAGGCTCCCCGGCTGCCCGAATTGGATGCAGAACTTGCCACTCAACTTGGCATTGAAGATGGAGATGTCAACAAACTGAAAGCAGAAATTCGTGACAATCTGACTCGCGAAACAGGACGCCGCATCAAGGCGCTCAACAAAAACAATGTAATGGATGTTTTGCTGAAAGTGTGCAAATTGGAATTGCCAAAAGCGCTACTGGATTCCGAAGTGCAAAATTTGTCGGCACAAGCGATGCGCGATATGCAAGAGCGCGGTATGAAAATCCCGCAAGGAATGAGCCTACCTCCCGACTTATTTGTTGAACAGGCTCAAAAGCGCGTCAAGCTTGGATTGATTCTGGCGGAGTTGGTTAAGTTGCATGATCTGGGAGCCAAGCCGGAACAAGTCAAAGAACTGGTGCAGGAATATTCGCAAAGTTTCGAACACCCCGAAGAAGTGGTGAAATGGCATTACAGCGAGCCATCCCGTTTGAGAGAAGCCGAAGCAATGGTACTGGAAGATAATCTGGTGGCATGGGTCATGAGTTCGGGCAAGGTAAGCGAACGAGCGATTGATTTTAATGAATTAATGGGGAAAACAAACAATGCTTAGCAACTCACCTAAAATGAGCATGATTCCGCACAATAGTCTGGTACCGATGGTTGTTGAAACCAGCGGACGGGGTGAGCGTGCGTATGATATATTTTCCCGCCTGCTCAAGGAGCGTGTGATTTTTCTGGTTGGAGAAATCGACGATAATGTTGCTAACTTGGTGGTCGCCCAGTTGCTGTTCCTGGAATCCGAAAATCCTGACAAAGAGATCCATCTCTACATCAATTCACCCGGAGGTTCTATTTCGGCTGGAATGGCAATTTATGACACCATGCAATTCATTAAACCTGATGTGTCGACGCTGTGTATTGGCATGGCTGCCTCGATGGGAGCATTTTTGCTACAAGCGGGTGCTAAAGACAAACGTTTTGTTTTGCCCAATTCAACCGTGATGATTCACCAGCCGTTGGGTGGATTCCGCGGCCAGGCATCGGACATTGAAATTCATGCCAAGTACATTTTGAGCTTGCGTGAACGCCTGTATGCCTTGATGGCTCAACACACCGGGCGTACCATTGAAGAAATTGCCCGCGATAGCGAACGCGATAACTTCCTCACAGCTCAACAGGCGGTTGAATATGGCTTGGTGGACAAGGTGCTGGATAAGCGTATTTAATGTAAAACTCGTGCCACAATACCTTGTCCCCCTCTACCGCTTGCGGGGGAGGGATGTGGAGAAGGAAACGAGCTTTGCGAATTTAACGAATTCAAGCTAACGAATAAATAACAGCGGAGGTCTATTATGTCGTCGGAAAAAAACAAAGGTGACAAATTGCTGTATTGCTCGTTCTGTGGCAAAAGTCAGCACGAGGTTCGCAAGCTGATTGCAGGACCGTCTGTGTTTGTCTGCGACGAATGTATCGAACTTTGTAACGACATCATCCGTGAAGAAAGCAACAACACTGTTCCAGGCAAGTCTGATAGAAGTGATTTGCCGGTACCTCGTGAAATATGCGCGAATCTTGATGAATATGTCATTGGGCAAGAACAGGCCAAGAAGATCTTGTCTGTCGCGGTATACAATCATTACAAGCGGTTAAAAAACACCGACAAAGACGGCGTCGAATTATCGAAGAGCAATATTTTGCTGATTGGCCCTACCGGTTCCGGCAAGACTCTGTTGGCTCAGACCATGGCTCGGTTGCTCAATGTTCCCTTTGTAATGGCGGACGCCACTACGCTGACGGAAGCGGGGTACGTGGGCGAAGACGTTGAGAATATTATTCAGAAATTGTTGCAAGCTTGTGATTACGATGTTGATAAAGCACAGCGCGGCATTGTCTATATTGATGAAATCGACAAAATATCACGCAAGTCTGACAACCCTTCGATTACTCGGGATGTTTCCGGAGAGGGTGTACAACAGGCGTTACTCAAACTGATCGAAGGAACCAAGGCTTCGGTTCCCCCCCAAGGTGGGCGCAAACATCCGAATACCGAATTCCTGCAAGTGGACACCACCAACATTTTGTTTATTTGTGGTGGTGCTTTCGACGGACTTGAAAAAGTTATTCGTAATCGTTCTGAAAAGGCAGGTATTGGATTCAGTGCCAATCTAAGCAAGCGCGATGACAAAAAAGGTGTGGGCAAAGTTCTCCGGGATGTTGAACCTGAAGATTTAATCAAGTTCGGCTTAATCCCCGAGTTTGTCGGTCGCTTGCCGGTAGTCGCCACTTTGGAGGAACTTGATGAGGCCGCGTTGATCCAAATCCTCACCGAACCCAAGAATGCACTGACCAAACAGTACCAGAAACTGTTCTCAATGGAAGGCGTGGGATTAGAGTTCCGTGAAGGCGTTCTGCAGGCCATTGCCAAAAAGGCACTCGCCCGCAAAGCTGGTGCCCGTGGTTTGCGCTCCATCATGGAGCAAGCTCTGCTCGACACCATGTTCGACCTACCCTCCATGGAGAATGTGGAAAAAGTTGTACTGGATGAAAACAGCTCAAGTGGCGAAATTCAGCCTGTGGTAATGTACGCGGATACGCCCAAAGCTGCTTAGTTCTTCAATTCAAGGTGGGGACTTAATTCGGCAACTTGAATTATTTGGCCGAGCCCCCATCTAACTACCACGCAAATTTACTGAAGAGTCCAGCCATGACCGTAATTGATAATCATCCCCCTGCAACTGTTGGACTGTATCCGTTGCTACCTTTGCGCGATGTGGTGGTATTTCCGCACATGGTTATTCCTCTGTTTGTCGGTCGTGCGAAATCCATCAAGGCTCTGGAATCTGCGATGGAAGCAGGCAAGAGCATCGTACTGGTGGCGCAAAAATCCGCTGCAAAAGACGAACCCATGATTGAAGATCTGTACAGTATCGGCAGCATTGCCAACATTCTGCAGATGCTCAAATTGCCCGATGGTACCGTCAAAGTATTAGTTGAAGGCACTCAACGCGCCAAAGTATTACGCGTGCTGGATGAAAAATCACACTTCGACGCAGACATTGAGCCTGTGAAAGCTGATGAGGGCTTGGGCTCCGAAGCTGAGGCAATGCGCCGTGCATTGATCAACCAATTTGACCAATATGTAAAACTCAACAAAAAAATTCCTCCTGAAATCCTCACTTCATTGGCCGGTATTGACGATGCAGGACGTCTGGCTGACACCATCGCGGCGCATTTGCCGCTTAAGCTGGAACAAAAACAAGAAGTTCTGGAAATTTTTGACGTGCGGAAACGCCTCGAACATTTACTGGGTCTGCTGGAAGCGGAACTCGATATTCTGCAAGTAGAAAAGCGTATCCGTGGCCGTGTCAAACGCCAAATGGAAAAAAGTCAGCGCGAGTATTACTTGAACGAGCAAGTCAAAGCGATCCAGAAGGAATTGGGCGAGGGTGAAGAAGGCGCTGACATTGATGAGCTGGACAAGAAAATCAAAGCTGCGCACATGCCCAAGGAAGCACGTGCAAAGGCTGAATCCGAACTGAAAAAACTCAAACTGATGTCCCCTATGTCTGCCGAAGCAACAGTGGTGCGTAACTTCATCGACATTCTGGTTGGATTGCCCTGGAAAAAGAAAACCAAGATCAGTACAGACTTGAAAAATGCCGAGGAAGTCTTGGAAGCCGATCATTATGGCCTGGAAAAGGTCAAGGAACGCATTGTTGAATATCTGGCTGTCCAGCAGCGTGTAGACAAGATGAAGGCACCGATTCTCTGTTTGGTGGGACCACCCGGAGTAGGTAAGACCTCGCTGGGACAATCCATTGCACGGGCGACTAACCGCAAGTTCATGCGCATGTCGCTGGGCGGCGTACGTGACGAATCTGAAATACGCGGCCATCGCCGTACTTATATTGGTTCAATGCCTGGCAAAATATTACAGAATATGGCCAAGGTCGGCGTAAAAAACCCCCTGTTCCTGCTGGACGAAGTTGACAAAATGGGCATGGATTTTCGGGGAGATCCTTCATCGGCATTGCTTGAAGTACTTGATCCGGAACAGAATCATACTTTCGTTGACCATTATGTGGAAGTCGAATATGACCTGTCGGATGTAATGTTCGTGGCAACGGCGAATAGCATGAATATTCCCGCCCCATTGCTTGATCGCATGGAAATCATTCATGTATCGAGTTACACCGAAGATGAAAAAGTTAATATTGCAAGCCGTTACCTGATTCCCAAGGCGCTCAAAAACAACGGATTGAAACAGGAAGAAATCAGTATTTCAGAAAGTGCCATTCGCGATATCCTGCGTTACTACACACGTGAAGCCGGGGTGCGTGGATTGGAACGCGAACTTTCCAAAATCTGCCGTAAGGTCGTCAAGGCTCTGCTTTTAAAGGGAAGTGAAAGCAAAGTGGCTAAGGTTACGGTAAATGCGCGGAACCTCGACAAATATCTGGGGGTACGACGTTACTCCTACGGAATCGCCGAAAAGGTCAATCAAGTTGGTCAGGTGACTGGCCTTGCATGGACCGAAGTAGGTGGCGAGCTACTGACTATTGAAACCGCTGTGTTGCCGGGTAAAGGCAAAACGACCACTACGGGTAAATTGGGCGAAGTCATGCAGGAGTCCATTCAGGCGGCTCTAAGTGTGGTACGTAGCCGTGCTCGTGCACTTGGCATTGCTGAAGACTTTTACCAGAAGTGCGATTTGCACATTCACTTACCAGAAGGTGCCACTCCCAAGGACGGCCCAAGTGCGGGTGTGGGTATTTGCACCGCGATGGTATCAGCTCTGACAGGAATTCCTGTACGCGCAGATGTGGCAATGACCGGTGAAATTACCTTGCGCGGCGAAGTCCTCCCGATTGGCGGACTGAAGGAAAAGCTTCTTGCAGCACAACGAGGCGGAATCAAGATTGTTCTGATACCGGAAGAGAATACCAAAGATCTTGTTGAAATTCCTGACAACATCAAAAACAAACTGGATATCCATCCGGTGAAGTGGATCGATCAAGTCTTGGAAATGGCTTTGGAACACAAACCTGTGCCTCTTGCAGATGCGACGCCTGAAATTCTTCCCGTTCCTGTAGAAGAAACCCATGCCTCAGCAACTTTGATTAAGCACTAAGGGAAGAGGCGCCAAGCCTCTTTCCTGTTGTAACACTGTTCACCATAATAATTATATAAATCAAATCAACCACTCATAAATCGTTGAACCTTTCGTAAGGATTAAACAATATGGAGGCATCCAAAAAACCTTCAGTTATGGTGGTGGATGACGACAGAATGATGCAAGAACTGCTCAGGTTCATTCTGCGTAACGAGTCGTATCCTCTAGTTGGCAACGCGACGAACGGAGCGGATGCTGTAATTCAATGCGGGGAACTTAAGCCTGATGTTGTATTGCTTGACATCAACATGCCCAAAATGGACGGGATACAGGCACTTGAAGAAATTCGCAAAGCCAGCCCTGAAACTTTGGTGTTAATGGTAAGTGGTGACTCCACGATGGAGAAAGTCAAGGAAGCCCTTGAAAAGGGCGCAGCCGGCTTCGTGGTTAAACCAATTAAACCATCCAGTGTTCTGGACAAAATAACAGCGTGTATTAAAAATAAAAATAGCGTTGGCAAGCCTCTTGGTTGATATTTTTCAGACCAGCCATTAGGTCAATTCAAGAAAACCATCGAAGTATTGCAGCTGCTGAAAGAGCTGTAATAGCAAGCACAGATGATGCGACCCAAATTGAATTCAGCCTTCCTGTCGTCCAGTTAGAGCTCCCCAAAAGATATGTTGCAAGCAATATAAACCCGATTGCAACGCAAACCATTTTTATAATCAGCGCATCCAACGCAACCCCCGATATATCGGGAAATTGGCGATAAAAGTAAAAACTCACTGCCCCGAAAGTTGCTCCGCTAACAGCTTGCATGCCCCATCCGGCGAGTGTAACCCAAGCGAGCACTTTCCGCGTTTCCACTCCACGATACATCATTGCAGATAAAGATCCACCCACCACTGCAACCGCACCGAAGTTGTGAGCAACCTGAACTATTGAATAGCTCAGATTTTGAGCAACACTCATTTCGAAGTAACGTCTACACAGGCTTGCGCACCGGTTGGAACATGGCCTTTGGTATTCACTTCCAAACAGATATGGTGCTTGCCCGCTTCCAGCATACCCACATTTGCATTTCCTTTCAGCTGATGAATGACATCCACTCGCTTGCCATCCAGATAGAGGTGCAAATGATCCTCGTCAGGCCCCGGAACTGCTTCGTACTTCAGAACAACATTATCGTGCTGACTGAATGCAGTGCCATTTTCCGGTGATGAAATAGTGACTTTGCCCTCTGCGGCAAATGCGCTGACAGAACAGAACATAAATGCCAAACTAACTGCGGCTAACCTACTAATATTCATGATGTTCTCCTAGGTAAAGTAAATAACAAGACACCTAATCTATAACAATGCCTCAATACTATTCACACTACCATTGTCATAGTAATTTTGTCAAGTATTGACTCCTTAAATTCAGGATTCATTCGGTAAAGTCTTTTACACATTGAGCACGACAAACAGCCTTAAAATCAGATGCTAGCCATAGATATGGTGAGTGATCAACTAATCACACTTTTGTTCGTTTTGAGTGGATACTAAATTTGTCAAGATGTTACGAAGATAGCTCCAACTCACTTCATTACAATTTGAAAGCGTGCGGGCCAAACGAAAACCGATGAAGAAATTACGAAACTCAACACTTCCTTTGTCCCGGTAAGTCGCTCGCTGATATTGCGGCGAATCCATCCACGATCCACCGCGAATGCTTCGGGAGCCACATTTTTTTTCATTTGGGCAATCACTCATCCATTCCCACAGATTACCCGTCATATCATACATCCCGTAGCCATTCGGTTTTTTCTGGCCGACGGGGTGGGTTTGAAAATTACTGTTTCCGTTATACCAGGCGATAGAATCGAGATCATTACCTCCGCAATAATCGGTATGTTTACCTGCTAAACAGGCAATTTCCCATTCTGCTTCGGTTGGCAACCGATATCGCTTGCCAGTTTTAGCGTTAAGTTTTCCAATAAACGCCTGAACTTCATCCCAACTTACGCTTTCAACCGGACAGCTTACGTCACAGGAATTAAAGTGGCTGGGATTGTTGCCCATTAATGCACGCCATTCCCCTTGCGTCACCAAATACTTACCCATTTCCAAGTTTGTCCCGGGTATCACAACCATTACCGGTTCCAAAGACACGACCGGCGCTGTTTCCTGCTTGTTTTTAATTTTGCTTGCATCCTGTGGAACGACTTTCTGACCTTGTTCGAGCTCTTTCCGAATTTGCACTTGTGCCTGCAATTGCTTGTCTTCAGAGTTAGATAAGTTCAAGCCGGCACAACCAATTTCAGATTTGAGACTACAGGCAATCTCATAGTCCAACTTTGCCTCGCGTGGTTTTTTCATCAACTCGTAAACGTAACCCCGACTGCTGTAACCCGTACCTTCATCCGGATTTTTTCGAATAGCAATTTCAGCATCAGCCAGCGCTTCAGGCAAATGCCCCCCATTCGCATAAGCTCCTGAGCGCGTGACATACGCTGCAGTGCTCTCAGGCGCCAATTGGATTGCTTCGGTGGCACTCGTCACGGCCCCCTCCCAATTTTTTTCTGAAAGCCTGTTTTTTGCTTCAATCAACTTTATCTTTGCAATAGCAGCTTTATCTTTGGGAGAATATCCTCGAATCTTACGGAAATTTTCACACCCCAAGTCGAGCCCTCCCTGGCAAGCTCGCTCGTATTCGGCCAATGCGAAATCTACTTTCCCAAGCTTGGCCATAATAAGCCCACGATCATTAACCGCTAACATATTACCGGGTTCAAACTTTAAGGCAGAGTCGCAATCTTGCATTGCCTCATCCAAATCACCATGTTCAAGAAAGGCATAGCAACGATTAACGTAGGCTGTCACAAGACTCGGATCAAGAAAGATAGCCACCGATGCTGTCCGGATTGATTCGGTCCAGTCTCCCCTTTTCGCACTTTCAAGGCTCTTATTATTCCATTCGGTCGCCTTGGTAAAACTGCTGGGCGCCTGCGACGGATTGCGCCTATTATCTGATTCTTCAGGTGTTAAAGCATTTGGTAGTCTTTGGTCGATGTCTATTGGCTTGACTCCCGATTTCGACAATACTTTCAGGAGACTTTGCAGTCGCCGACTCTTTTCATTGTATTCCTTCTCAGAAATGAGGCCATCCTGTCTGATGGCATTGAGCTCATCCAATCTCTGATAAATCAGCTCAACTGTAGGAGCAGAAGCTTCCTGTGAAAGAACCAAATCGGGAATCAAACATATCCAGATTCCGAGTACCCATATAAAAATATTCTTCATGCCAATTTATCCATGTTATTTCTTCAATTCGCTTTCATGCTACGTGAGTACTGTCCTGTCGAAGCACTAAATTCTCCATTAGAAGAAATTTCTCTTCATTATCGCGGGTGCAATATGAACTTAAATATACCATTCAGCACACTATTTTCCATCAGGCCTGTATGCAGCTTTGAATTTAATGGTTATCCTATGCACAAAATCAAATCTTCGTGTCAATTGATAAGCATAACCTTTCAAAAATCTAATCAGTCATCATCCAACGATAGCAATTGCAGAACACTTTGGTTTATCGGCACAAACTCACGTTAAATTAATATTAAGACTAAAAACGATTATTAAATTAAAAAACACTGACGCCACAGGGGGCTAAAATGCAAGTTGAAACAAAGGAAAGTAATGCACGCTATGTAAGCACTATGACCAAGCACACCTACGCCATGGTGCTTGCGGGAGGACGAGGCAGTCGCTTGTATAATTTGACAGACTGGCGAGCTAAACCTGCTGTACCATTCGGCGGAAAATTTCGCATTATTGATTTTGTATTATCCAATTGTGTCAATTCAGGTATTCGCCGGATTGGCGTAGCAACCCAATATAAATCCCATAGCCTGCTTCAGCATATTCAGCGCGGCTGGAGCTTCCTGAATGGTAAGTTTGGTGAATTCATCGATGTACTGCCAGCCCAGCAATGGTTGCAAGAAAGCTGGTATCAGGGAACGGCCGATGCGGTCTTTCAAAACCTGGACATCTTGCGGACGACCAAACCCGATTATGTGCTAGTACTGGCTGGAGATCACGTTTACAAAATGGACTACGGCAAAATGCTGGCTTGCCATGTCGAAAAGAATGCTGACATGACCGTTGCCTGCATCAATGTCCCGATTAATGACGCCAAAGGTTTTGGCGTGATGGGAGTCGATGCGGAATCCAGAGTTGTTGATTTTACTGAGAAACCTGATAATCCCACACCTATTCCCGGCAGTCCCGATCGGGCGTTGGCCAGCATGGGAATTTATATTTTTAATACAAAGTTTCTATGTGACCAACTTGAACGGGATGCCATCGATTCAAATTCCAGCCACGATTTTGGCAAAGACATCATCCCTTATCTGGTATCTGAAAATTTTCGCGTAATTGCCCAAAGCTTCGATGATAGCTGCGTCAAAAAGAAAGATGAATTACCCTACTGGCGGGATGTAGGAACGATTGATGCCTACTGGGAAGCCAATATGGAACTGACCAAAGTTACTCCTGACCTAGACATGTACGATCAGGAATGGCCAATCTGGACCTATCAGGAACAGCTGCCCCCCGCAAAGTTTGTGTTTAATGAAGATCAACGCCGGGGCATGGCGGTGGAGTCACTGGTATCCGGCGGCTGCATCATCAGTGGCGCTTTCGTATGCCGCTCTCTATTGTTTTCCAATGTGCATTTACACAGTTACAGTAAGGTTGAAGATTCCGTTCTATTGCCCAACGTAACCGTATCACGCAATGCCATACTTAAACGCGTGGTGGTAGACAAGAACTGCATTATCCCGGAGGGGCTGATTGTCGGTTTAAATCCGGAAGAGGATAAAAAAAGATTTTTTGTGACTGACAAAGGAATCACCCTGATTACGCCTGAAATGCTGGGCCAGGATGTGCATAACCCCACAGTGCGCAAACCATAAAGCGTACCACAAGTATTTGAATGAAAATAATGATGCCGGATTAAACATTTTAAGCTTGATGTCACTTTATTCCAAAGCTCTATGCTGGCTCCGGCGTGACTTGCGACTGCACGATCATGCAGCCTTGTATCAGGCACTGAAACAAAGCGCGTCGGTTCACTGCGTGTTCGTTTTTGACACCGACATTCTGGATAAACTAGCCGACAAACAAGACCGCCGAGTCGAGTTTATATGGCATAGTCTGCATGAGCTAAACGGAAACTTGCAACAGCAAGGCAGCACATTGCAGATATTGCACGGCAAAGCACAGGAAGAAATACCACGCCTGGCCGGAGAGCTGGGTGCGCAAGCGGTATTCTGCAATCATGACTATGAACCCGACGCCCTGCTACGCGATGCGGTGGTAGAGTCAGCCTTGGGAAAGCTTGACATCGCATTCCATCACTATAAAGATCAGGTTATATTTGAGCAGTCGGAAATACTCACAGGCTCAGGTAAACCATACAGTGTTTTCACACCTTACAAAAATGCCTGGCTCAAAAAACTGGACGATTTTTACCTGCGTGCGTACCCCACGGAAAAATATTTTTCGTCCCTTGCACCCTGCCCTCCCAAGCCCGTTCCCGAGTTAGATAGACTCGGATTTTTTCCAACCAACTTAAACGCTTCAGGAATACCCACTGGCGAATCCGGTGCCAAAGTACTATTCGACGATTTTTCGAAAAGAATGACGCTGTACCGAGAGACTCGCGATTTTCCTGCTTTAAATGGTGGCTCCTATCTGTCTACGCATTTACGCTTTGGAACGCTATCCATCCGTCAACTTGCATCACATGCCTACCATTCCGGTGGCGTGGGTGCGCAAACCTGGCTCAGTGAATTAATCTGGCGCGAATTCTACCAAATGTTGCTGCACCACCATCCTCAACTGGCCTATGGGCAAACCTTCAAATCCCAATTCAACAGCCTGGCATTTACAAATTCTCCAGATAAATATTTGTCATGGTGCGAAGCCCGTACCGGATATCCCCTGATTGATGCCGCCATGCGCCAGCTAAATCAAACCGGCTTGATGCACAACAGACTGCGGATGGTCACCGCTTCATTCCTGGTGAAAGATTTGCACATCGACTGGCGTTGGGGCGAGCGCTATTTTGCCCAACATTTACTGGATTTTGATCTGGCAGCAAACAACGGTGGCTGGCAATGGGCAGCCTCTACCGGCTGTGATGCGCAACCGTGGTTTCGTATTTTCAATCCGGTGACCCAATCCAAAAATTTCGATGCTCAGGGGCAATTCATTCGCCGTCATGTTCCCGAGTTGATCCACTGCCCGAACAAATGGATTCACTCCCCGTGGCTTATGCCGGCAATCGAACAGCAAAACTGCGGTATCATCATCGGACAAGATTATCCCAAACCGATCATCGATCACGCACTCGCCAGAACCCAAACCCTCGCGCTTTACCAACACAACGTTTAAGTTATTTTCGCGGCAAATAAACCAAGGGTGGATACAATGTGCCCGGCTTTCACGTAAAATGGGGCCTGTTACATTTACACGACGATGCTATGACATTAACTGCCCTCACCGCCCTTTCCCCTTTGGATGGACGCTACCACGGCAAGGTAGACGCCTTGCGCAATTATTTTAGCGAGTTTGGCTTGATCCGTTACCGCGTGCTGATTGAAATCGAATGGTTCAAGGCATTAAGCAATGCGACAAACATCAGTGAAATTGCACCTTTTTCTGCCATATCAATCAATCAACTTGACCAGCTCACTTCGCAATTCAGCGAAGATGATGCGGAACAGATCAAAGCCATCGAGAAGCGTACCAACCACGATGTCAAAGCCATTGAATACTGGCTGAGGGAACAATTGTCATCCAACCCGGAACTTGCCAAAGCCCTTGAATTTATTCACTTCGCCTGCACTTCTGAAGATATCAACAACCTGAGCCATGCCTTGATGTTGCAGCACTCACGTGCAGAAGTGATGTTGCCTGCACTGGATGCCCTTATCAACAAGCTTAGAGAAATCGCCCATCTGCAGGCCGAGGTGCCGATGCTGTGCCGCACTCACGGACAGACTGCCACCCCAAGCACGTTGGGGAAAGAAATGGCCAATGTAGTACATCGTTTGCAGCACGCACAAGTACGCTTGGCCAAGGTTGAAATTCTCGGCAAGATCAATGGGGCGGTAGGTAACTACAACGCGCATCTGGCAGCCTACCCGGATGTGGATTGGGAAATTTTTGCCAAAAACTTCGTTACTGCCCGTGGTATTACCTTTAATCCCTATACGATCCAGATCGAACCGCACGATTACATGGCTGAACTGTTCGATGCCTTTGCCCGAATCAATACCATTCTGATTGACCTCAATCGCGATATCTGGGGCTACATTTCCCTCGGCTATTTCAAGCAGCGTGTCATCGCGGGTGAAGTCGGTTCCTCAACCATGCCTCACAAGGTCAACCCTATCGATTTCGAAAACTCGGAAGGTAATCTGGGTCTGGCAAATGCGCTATTACGCCATCTTTCCGAAAAATTGCCCATCTCCCGCTGGCAGCGCGACCTGACCGACTCGACCGTATTACGCAACATGGGAGTAGCTATGGGCTACACGTTGCTGGCTTATGAATCGTGCCTGAAAGGATTGGGTAAACTGGAAGTCAATCCGCAACGGGTGGCAGACGACTTGAATGCCAGCTGGGAAGTGCTGGCCGAGCCGATTCAAACGGTGATGCGTCGTTACAATATCGACAACGCTTATGACAAACTCAAAGACTTGACACGTGGCAAAGGGGGGATCAACCGTGAAAGCCTTCGTGTTTTCATCCAGACTCTGGGTATACCTGAAATTGAAAAGCAACGTCTACTGCAACTTTCGCCAGACAGCTACATAGGCAAAGCAGCTGAACTGGCAAAACGAATTTAAACCAATAGCTGGGTGGCCTGGTTTAACTCCATGTAGAGTCAGGTTGATGAGCCTCAGCGGCTCGACCAAGACAAAGCGTGCGCTAAATACAAATTTCGAGATTATCAATCAACCTGGTTTTTCCCAGACGAGCCGCCGCCAGAACAATAAGCTGTTGCTCAGTGGCTTCCGGTTGCATGAGTGAATCTTGGTCGCGTATAGCAAAGTATTCCACCTTCCAGCCTCGCGCAGTTAGCATTTGTATCGCTTGATTTTCCAGAGAGGCATACCTTTTGTCGCCGCCCTGCACAGCCTGGCGTATATCAACCAGAGATTGATGCAGGAAAACCGCTTCAGCCCGTTCGCCCACGCTTAAATATTGGTTACGCGAACTCAGTGCCAAACCATCTGCTGCTCGTACGGTATCACCGCCGACAATCTTGACTGGCAGATTCAACTGCTTCACTACCTGGCTGATTACATACAATTGCTGGTAATCCTTCTTGCCAAATACTGCCACCCGTGGCTGCACGATGTTGAACAACTTCAGCACCACCGTTGCGACACCGCGAAAATGGCCGGGACGGAATTTACCGCACAAATCATTCTCAAGCGGAGGCTCAACCGTCACTTGTTGAGGGCAAGGATAAAGTTCTTGATCAGTCGGTGTAAAAACGATATTTACACCACATTTCTCCATTTTCTCGCAATCGCTCTGCAAGGTGCGCGGATACGTGCCGTAATCCTCATTCACCCCAAATTGCAGCGGATTAACATATATGCTCACGACGACGCAAGTCCCTTGCTCTCGGGCAATACGCACCAAATCGAGATGTCCTTCATGGAGATTTCCCATGGTGGGTACGAATGCGATGTTGGTTTCGCCTTGCAAACGTTTGCGCAACTCTGATACTGTTGAAATAATTTCCATCAGAAACTGTGCTCCACACTTGGGAATGCACCGGACTTTACATCCGCCACATAATGGGCAACGGCGTCGGCGATACTCTCCGCACCCTGCATAAAGTTTTTCACGAAGCGGGCTTTTTTACCCGGATAAATATTTAAAATGTCGTGCAATACCAGCACCTGACCGGAACATTTCGCACCCGCGCCAATCCCGATAGTAGGAATAGTGAGCTGTGCAGTTAATTCTGCCGCAAGCACAGCCGGGATCGTTTCGAACACCACCATGCCGGCACCTGCCTGACTCACGGAAATCGCATCATTCAGCACTCGTTGAGCTGCGGCATGGTCTTTGCCCTGCACTCGATAACCGCCCAGCTGATTGACTGACTGGGGCGTCAAGCCAAGATGGGCGCAGACCGGAATTCCGCGCTGCGTCAGAAAAGCAATCGTTTCAGCCATGACCACTCCACCTTCAAGCTTGACCATCTGCGCTCCGGCAGCCATCAACTTTGCGGCGTGTTCAAAAGTTTTTTCCGGACTCACTTGAGAAGTTCCAAAAGGCATGTCGGCAACAATAAAAGCTTGTTTTGCTCCGCGCGACACGCAAGTGGTGTGGTAAATCATTTCATCCAACGAAACCGGCAAAGTGCTGTCATGGCCTTGTAGCACCATGCCGAGCGAATCGCCAACCAGCAGCACATCAACCCCATTGGCTTCGAGCATGGCTGCGAAGCTGGCGTCATAGCAGGTCAAAGCGGCAATTTTTTCACCCTTGTTGAATAGCGCCTGCAAATTTGTCAGTGTTGTCCTCATTACTGTCCTTTGCTAAAAAATTCGCGTGGTCCGCGCATACCGCCTATCCGTTGTAACAGCAAACCAAAATCTTCGTCATTATCCACTAAATTCAAATGTTCGCTATTCACCACAAGCACTGGAGCCGCATCGTAATGATAAAAGAAATCGCTATAGGCGTTGGCAAGACGTGTCAGGTATTCATCGTAAATCGTTTGTTCATAGGCGTGGGCACGTTTCCGCACCCGTTCAATCAGGGTTTCTGTCGGGGCCTGGAGATAAATCACCAAGTCCGGAACAGGGGCTTGCGGGGCCAGACTCTGGTAAATATTCTGGTATAACGCAAACTCGTCCTGACTCAAATTCAACCGCGCAAACAGGATATCTTTTTCAAACAAATAGTCCGACACGGTGCGCGTGTTGAACATGTCCATTTGACCGAGTTCCCGCACCTCATTAATCCGCTGAAACAAAAAAAATAACTGGGTAGGCAAAGCATGGCGCACCGGATCCTGATAGAAGTGCGCCAGAAAGGGATTCTCTTCAGGCTTTTCCAGCAACATAGCTGCCTCAGCATGCGCCGCCAGCCGGGTAGCCAAACTGGTCTTACCCACGCCTATCGGCCCCTCCACCACTATATAACGGTATTTATCAAACACCCGAAGACTCTCCATCCAACAATTGCTCCAATTGCTGATCTGCACATTCCCTCATTGCTACCTCGGCCAAACCAATACCGGGAATTTCGCAATCCGGTGCAATCTCAAGTAAAGGGCGGAGCACAAAGGCTCGCAAGTGCATCTGTGGATGCGGGATGGTTAGACCGTGTTCGTGATGACTTCGTTCATCATACAACAATACGTCCAAATCCAATGTTCTGGGAGCATTGAGGAATTCTCGTTTGCGCCCACATTTCGCTTCCAGCGCCAGCAACTCATTCAGCAAGTTGCGCGGGCTCAAGCCCGTTTCAAGCTGTGCGACCGCGTTGATGAAATCGGGTTGTTCAAGATAACCAACCGGCGCACTGCGGTATAAGGAGGAGTAAGCCAGTACCCGCGTTTCCGCCAAGTTGTCCAGTGCTTGTATTGCCCGCAATATCTGCTGGTGCGAATTGCCCAAGTTGCTACCCAAGCCGACGAAGGCGATATATTTGCCGCTCAATCTATCGGTATCTCCGCCTGCACCACCTCTTCCGGCTTGCGCGTTCCCGGCTGCTTCTTGCGACGACGGCGTTTTTTTGGAATTTCATCCGGCATCTGCATTTCAGCACGGCGTTCTTCACTGGCATTCTGAAATTCATCCCACCATAAACCCAACTCTCCGTCCACTTCACCACTTTCGCAACGCAGCAAAAGAAAATCATAAGCAGCACGAAAACGTGGTACCGCCAGCAAACGAAGCGGCCGCTGACCACCGCGCTGCTCAAAACGGGGTTGCAGCAACCACATTTCTTTCATAATCGCATCGTGCCGGTGGGGAATCGCAAGTTGCTCGCGCTGCCTGCCTAGAACGGCATCCATCGCCAAGTGCAGTGCTGCAATCGGTTTTTCACCGGCATCCTGCTGGGCTTTCCAGTCGGACAACACTTCATGCCACAAAAGTGCCGCAAACAAAAAGGCCGGAGAAACTGACTTGTCTTCGCGGATGCGCTGATCAGTATTTTCCAGCGCCAGCATGACAAATTTTTCACCCTGAGGCTGCTCCAGTATGACATCCAGCATAGGAAGCATACCGTGGTGTAAGTCCATTTCACGCAGCTTTTTGACACACTCCAAAGCATGCCCGGAAAGCAGTAATTTAAGCATCTCGTCAAGCAAGCGCGCTTGAGGCACGTTGCCAAGCAACTCTTTCATACTTGCTATGGGCGCTGCAGTGGCCTCATCCAGCCTCATTCCCAACTTGGCCGACAAACGCACCGCACGCAGCATGCGCACAGGATCTTCACGGTAGCGAACTACGGGATCTCCAATAATGCGCAGAGTATTGGCGCGTATATCGGCGTAGCCGTTGTGATAGTCAAAAATCTCTTGCGTGGCTGGATCATAGAATAACGCGTTGGCTGTAAAATCGCGCCGAGCAGCGTCTTGTTCCTGATCGCCAAATTCGTTGTCCCGCAGCAGGCGTCCGTGTTCATCCGTTTGTGCATCTTCAGCTTCTATCATGCGGCGGAAGGTGGAGGTTTCCACGGTTTCCTCACCAAACATCACATGAACCAATCGAAAACGCCGCCCAATAATACGGGAGCGGCGAAATACACGGCGCACTTCTTCCGGGGTGGCATTGGTGGCAATATCGAAGTCTTTGGGATGGCGGTTAAGCAGCAAATCACGCACGGCCCCGCCCACCACGAATGCTTTGAAACCGGCTGCTTGCAAACCATCTGTTACCTTGCGTGCGGCAGGACTAATACCATTGTTGCCAACACCATGAACATCAAATGGAATAATGTGGCACTTCCCTTCCAGCCGGACTTTTGGTGACTTTCCGAATACGCGTTTGAATAGTTTTTTTATCATTACTTATAGAGTCAATATGAATGGCGTGACCAGTAGCTATCCAATACATTTACTAATTATACACGCGGACAAGCTCGTGCCAGCCATCCATAACAAGATGCACCGCTCAGCGTAAACTAATGACAGGCCAACCCAGTTGCTCCGCATGAGCGCGTAAAGTTGCATCAGGGTCAACCGCCACCGGATTTTTCACCCGTTCCAGCAGAGGGATATCATTGAGTGAATCACTGTAAAACCAACTATCTGCAAAACTTCCCCAATTCCAGCCCCGTTGCGTCATCCAGCTTTCCAATCGCGTTATTTTACCCTCGCGAAAACTGGGAACTCCTGCTACACGACCAGTAAATTCACCATTCATCTGCTCCGGCTCAGTTGCTATCAAATGCTCCACACCAAATTCCCGTGCAATCGGGCCAGTCACAAAACTATTTGTGGCGGTGATAACCACGCAGACATCTCCCGATCCACGATGCCGAGCTACCAACTCTCGAGCAGCAAGCCCCATGATGGGTTTGATCTTGCGACGCATGAATTCTTCATGCCATGCATCCAGAAACCTGCGTGGATGGCGCGCCAGAGGCTTCAACTGAAAATCCAGAAACTCATTAATATCCAATGTGCCAAGCTTATATTGCTCATAAAATCTCAGGTTCAGCGCCTCAAATAATTCCCGATCCAGCTCACCCTGCTCAATAAGGAATTGTGCCCACTCAAAATCGCTGTCACCACTTAGTAAAGTGTTGTCCAGATCAAATAATGCCAAATTCATGCTCAGTCCCTTTATTCTTTCAAAGAAATCACGTAGATATAGAAATATATTTCATTTTTCAGGCTATAATAAAACAGCTTATATTAAAATGTTGTATTTGTTTGGGTCATCATATTTGTTGCGTACGATATATAAACATACTTTTGATCCCATAATCTTCAATAAGCGTTGATTCATATTAATTGGAGTCCATAGTGTAATGATGAATTTCTGCAAGGCGACCACTTTAAACCGAACTGTCCCAACCACCGTCGTCGGGGCAAGAGGATATTAAGCATGGATCGTGCAGAAATCCTTTACCCTAGAATTTCAAAAGGCATAGCCCAATCAGGGGCAGAATTTCCCGAATTTCTGGCAAAGAATTTTGCCCGGATTTTGCAGCAAATCGAGTTGCTTTGGGGCGAAAAGGAAGCGATCGATTACTTTGATTCACTATTTCTGGACAATACCTCGGTTGATCAAACCGGCACCTCAAGTAACTCTGACAACGCAAGACGAACCCGCCAAGGCTTCCCACTCGAAGCTGTCAAAGAAATAGTCCTTCTCAAACAAGTTCACCAAATTCTTTTTCCCTCAACAAGCCTGAATCCTTTCGACCCATTCAGTGGTTCGGAAATTGTTCCAATTGAGGTTCACGCCAAGCCGGATGAGCCTGCGGAAACTGTCTTCAATACAGACAACAGCACGCCCCTGCCTCTCAACACTTCCGAGCATACTGACCGGAAACACTCAGCCGACTGGCCCATCATACACACGCAGCACGATTTGGTGGAAATGGCCAGGCTGCAGCAAAAAGGGGAAAATATTTATCCCCTCCAACGCAAGCCGGTCGGGGAAATTCTCATGCATTATGGCGTCATCGACGAACACACTTTGCGGGTTGTGCGTGACATACAAAAGAGACCGGCTCACAAAAATCAGCCGGTCGGGGAAATTCTTGCCGAGGTGGGAATAATCCAGCAAGATGAACTGACCCGCGCGTTGCTTATTCAGGTTGGCATTCCCATGGTAGACATATTGAATATCGATATTTCTGCGGATATTGCCAAGATCATCCCGCTCGCAAAAGCCAGGGAAAAATTAGCCGAACCGATTGGCAGCTTTCAGGACACCCTTTATCTGGCTGTGGCCGACCCTTTTACATTCACAGACCAATCATTTTTCACGATGCTGACCGGCATGAAGGTGAGCCTTGTATTTGCGCCAATGAATGAGCTGGTTAACCGCATCAACATGCACGGATTGAAAGGCAGAAAGAACACCAAGGCGGCCAAGGAAGAATTCCGGAATCTGGCCAAGATTGATATGAATTTTTCCGTTGGACAGACTGAAGATGTTGATACTGTAAATAATGACATGTCTGAAAATGATTCAGTCATTGTTAATCTTGTTAATCAAATCATTTTCAATGCCATTCAGGAAGAAGCATCGGATATCCATCTTGAATTATTCAATGATGGAAATGAAGCTCGCATTCGTTTCCGTCGTGACGGCAGAATGGAACAATTTTCCGGCTATCCACGTGCCTATCACAAAGCTGTTATTTCTCGTATCAAAATCATGTCCGGCCTGGACATTTCGGAAAAACGCCGCCCGCAGGATGGGAAAATTTCATTCCGCATACCCAACAGCGGTCGGGTTGACCTCCGCGTGGCAACCATCCCGGCCATGTTGGGCGTGGAATTTGTAACCATTCGTATCCTGGCCTCGGGAGATCCTGTTCCGCTCGATGACCTTGGGATGGCAAAACAGGATTCGAATGTTTTCCGGGAAGTGTTCCAGTATCCCTACGGACTTATTTTGGTATGCGGCCCGACCGGAAGTGGAAAAACCACAACTCTGCATTCAGTATTGAAAGAACTCAATACCGAAGACCGGAAAATATGGACTGCAGAAGATCCGGTAGAAATCGTGCAACCCCATCTTTGCCAAGTGCAAGTCAACAGCAAAATCGGCATGACCTTCGCCACGGTGCTCCGTTCATTTCTGCGAGCTGATCCCGACGTTATCATGATTGGTGAAATGCGCGATCAGGAAACCGCCAAAATTGCTCTGGAAGCATCGATGACCGGACACTTGGTTCTTTCCACACTACATACCAATTCAGCTTCAGAAACAGTCGCCAGACTCCTTGATCTGGATATTGATCCTTATAACCTTTCCGATGCCTTGCTGGCTATTCTCGCCCAACGACTGGCGCGCAAGTTATGTACCGCTTGTGCCAGACGTGAACTTGCTGCAGACAGTGATCTTGATGATCTTGCCAACGAATACTACCACTCATCCCACGCCAAGTTCCCCACCTTGACAGAGCGCAATGAAATTATTCGTGGATGGCGCGAAAACTATGGCGTCGACGGTAAGTTATATCTCATGCACCCTGTAGGATGCGAAATCTGCAGAGGGGGCTACAGGGGACGAATTGGCTTGTATGAATTGTTGCATGCCACACCACCTTTACGTCATTTGATACGTCAACGTTCCCCTGCCTCCGAATATTTGGCCGCAGGGGTTTCTAATGGAATGAGAACCCTAAAACAGGACGGCATTGATAAAGTTATTCGCGGCATAACCGACATGATACAAGTACATGGCGCCTGTATTTAAACTGCTATAATTCAGAAATAATGGATATTAATAAACCTTTTTCAGCAAGGCATGTAATTTCGCTCATTGCCATCATTGCACTCATGGCGTTTTCGTGCTTTGCAAAAGCGGTCAGCATCGGTGAAGTTGTAATGCAGAGCAAGCTGGGCGAACCTTTGTTTGCACAGGTGGATTTAATACTGGGAAGCGGTGAACATATCGAGGACGCCTGCCTGTCCGTGGTTGCCCCCGACCCATCTGAAGAAGACACAAGCGGCTACCTGACTCAAGTCAATCTTTCCCTGAAAGCCGAAGGCAGCCGCCAATATCTTGCGATCACTTCGCGTAAATTATTAAATGATGCTTTTGCAAAACTGCGCCTGCAGGTCAAATGCGCGGGTATGGGCAGTGTCATCAAAACATTAACTATTCTGCCGGATTTGAATGTCTCTCCTACCACCGAGATTAGCTCACCCAACGCGAATTCCGACTCATCTCGCGATAATAATCAGAACAGCTTGCCCCACACTTCTCAAGGCGACTCTTACGGCTCACAGTCTGATGCCAGCCTGCCATCTCACCGAAAGGTGACTCACCACACACACAGGCACCCGCAACATCTCACCTCAAGCCCCGCGAGTAACAAGGCTTCCGGTCAAACGGGAGCGTTTAAACTGAAACTCTCCGGCGATCCCATAGATGCGTCCCGCATTGGAAAAATAACTCCGGAAGAACGTGCCATATTGCTGGCGAAACAAAAAATGCTTGACGCCGATGATCAAACGGCCAATTTTCTGGCTATGGAACATCAAGTTAAACAATTGCAGGACGAATTGGGACAAATTAAATTACAGCTTGCCCAGTTAGGTGTTAGCCCAAACCCCATCCCTGCAACCTCATCAAATGCGGCATCTTCGCCATCAATCGCACCCTTGACAACCTCTGCCGTGCAGGCAACACATCCCAAGCCTGTAGCAGCCTTAAAACAACCGCCAGTACAAGAAAGCAGCTTCGGCCTTCAATCTGTTTTATTAATCGCCCTGGTACTGTTGTTGGTCATTCTTGCTTTATGGATGGGACTGCGTCATTACACTAAAGTCAAATCACGCACTAGCATCAGTTCACATCAATACAATACTTCTTTCCTGAATGAAGAAAGTAACCCCAGCGACAAATCCGCTGCCCCAAACAATGAGACCGAACAAAGAGACAGCACACCCGCACAAATTCAGCCTTCGCAACCCAAGATAAATCCTGCCCCGCCCATTGCAGCTCAGCCCAAGGCAAGCACTCTTAAAAATGACCACCCCTCTTCTCCTCCTTTTTCCAAACCGGCTGAAGATGTAAGCGAGGAAGATTCTGTGTTGGAAGAGGCTGAGCTTTATGCTGCACATGGCAGACCGGCCAAAGCAGCTGAAATATTGCTGGAAATAATCAAACTCCGTCCCTCGAAAGCAGAAGCTTGGCCTTTACTGTTCTCAATCTACTCTTCCCTTGGGAAAGCTGACGAATTCGAAAGAACGGCTAAACAGTTTTTGATTCACCACAAAGACAGCCCAGCATGGAGAGGTATTCAGGCATTGGGACGCACACTTGATCAGGACAATCCACTGTATGCCGACAGCAATATCTATGCAACTTCGCCGGCCTTGCTTGACACCGTTCCATTGCGTCGTCCGGTAGGTGATGTATTGTTGGACATGGGCGTTTTGTCGAAGCAGGATCTACAGAACTGCCTTGATGATTTTGACCCAAAAAGACATGGTCGCTTCGGCGGGTACTTAGTTGCACGCAAGGTAATTACCCTTGCCCAACTGGATGAAGCGTTGCTGCAACAGCAAGGAATTCACAGTGAAATAAAAGCGGGAGCATTGCCTTCTTTGCAGGAGATGGAAAATTTTCTGGCTGATTTTGATCCGAAACGAGACGGCAGCGTTAACGAATTTTTGGCTTCACGTAATGCTGTCACACCGGTTCAACTAAGCAAGTTGCTGCAACAATCAAGTCAAACTTCTGCTCCAGAACCCACACCTGAGAACACCGCTCTTCCGTTGAAAAAAGAAGCCGCTGTGGGGTTTGAATTTGAAGCACGTCCTAAAGTTTCGACTCCCGACCTTGAGTTCACGCCGACAAAAGGAAAGGGCAAACGTCAGGGGACTGCAGTTAAATCATCAGACACTGACTCCGCAGAATCCAACCTGAATTTCCCTGAGATTAACTTTGATCTGGGGCAAGATAATTTAGCTGATAACAAGTAGAACAATCGAGCGTTAAGCCTGTTCTTAAAGACCTTTGCCGGATTGCATCACTTCTTTCAGTAGCGACACTGACGGACCGCGCTTCAATCGTAAACACTGCGTATCCAAGGCATCCAGCACAGCAAGCAACGAAGGCAAATCGCGCCTGCCATGAGTCAGCAAATATTGCGTAACCTCGTTAGACAGGTCAAACCCTTTTGCACGGGCATGCTGCACCAGCGCCCTCCCTTTTTCTTCTTCGCTCAAACCATGAACGTGGTATACCAACCCCCATCCCAGACGTGTGCGCAGGTCATCGCGCAACAATAATTGTGCCGGTGCCACTGTTCCACTTGTCAGTAGCAAGCCTCCATTTTCGCGTACCCGATTATAGAGTTCAAACAAAGCAATCTGTGGTGAATCACCGAGGGTCTCGACTTCATCGACCGCAATGACCTCGGCACTCTCCGGCACAGCACCTAGAGCATAAATTGCAGTTTGCCCTTGTTTTTTTGCTTGTTCAACAACCGCCTGGAGCAAATGGCTTTTGCCGCACCCCGGTTCACCCCATAGATACAGGCAACCTTCACTTGTGTTCGCGAAAAGAGCTTGGTCCAAAGTGGACAACAACTCAGTGTTGCGACCAGCAACAAAATTATCCAGTGTGGGAATCCAGTTCGGAGCGATATTAAGCAGCAGTTGTTTCATATTAACGTGACAACATGCAAACTAACGTACCCTTATACACGGCGCCAGGAGGTTCCGGTAGCGCTGTCTTCCAAAACTATTCCCGCTTCCAATAATTCCTTGCGGATACGGTCGGATTCAGCATAATTTCTGGCTTGTTTAGCAGCAATACGTGCAGAGATCTGTGTCTCGATTTCAGCCTCATTCAGTCCGTTTGTCGTTGCGCCACCTTGCAAAAATTCGCCCGCTTCGCGCTGCAACAAACCAAGTATGCTTCCCAACAATTTAAGTTGAACAGCCAGTTGCATTGAATTGGTTTTGTTAACTTCTGTGGCAATTTCAAACAACACTGCCATCGCTTCTGGCGTATTGAAATCGTCATCCATTGCAGCCCTAAAACGCTGTGCATAGGGGGCATTAAAATCTATGACACTATGGGCCTCAACTGCTGCTGTATCAAAACGTTTTAAGGAGGTATAAAGTCGCCCCAGCGCACCCTTTGCATCATCCAGATGCGCATCCGAATAGTTTAACTGGCTTCGATAGTGGGCTCGTAAAATAAAGAAGCGCACCACTTCCGCATCGTATTTTTTCAACACTTCACGAATGGTAAAAAAATTCCCCAGCGACTTGGACATCTTCTCGTTGTCAACACGAACGAAACCATTGTGCATCCAGTAGTTCACGTACTGACACTGGTGAGCACCTTCGCTTTGTGCGATTTCATTTTCGTGATGCGGGAACTGCAAGTCCGCACCGCCACCGTGAATATCGAAATGTTTACCCAACAATTCCGACCCCATCGCAGAGCATTCAATATGCCATCCGGGACGTCCCAACCCCCACGGCGAATTCCATTTAACCTCTTCCGGCTCGTCAACTCTGGCGTGTTTCCACAATACAAAATCGAGCGGATCGCTCTTGCCATCATTGATATTTACGCGCTCTCCGGCACGTAAATCCTCCAGCGATTTACCGGATAATTTCCCATAGCCGTCAAATTTTCGCACCGCATAATTCACATCACCATCTGCTGCAGGATAGGCCAAGCCATTGGCTTCCAGTTTCGCAATCATTTCCAGCATCTGCGGCACATATTGCGTGGCACGCGGTTCGTGGTCAGGCGGAAGAATACCCAGCGCCCGTTCATCCTCGTGCATCGCTTCAACAAATCGCCCGGTCAGGCTGTAGATAGATTCGCCGTTTTCTGCGGCACGTTTGATAATCTTGTCGTCAATGTCGGTAATATTTCGCACATAGGTCACTTCAAAACCGGAAACCTTGAACCAACGATACACCATATCGAACACCACCATCACTCGCGCATGACCGAGATGGCAGTAATCGTAAACCGTCATGCCGCACACATACATGCGTACCTTGTTCGGTTCGATGGGAACAAAGTCCTGTTTGTCACGCGCAAGCGTGTTATAGAGTTTCAACATTACACTGTCTTTACTGCAAAAATGGAAAGCAAGTTAATTTTTCGCCCGAACGAGCAACACCGGCATAGAAGCTGTGCGTATCACCCCTTCAGCCACACTGCCCATCAGAAAATGCTCGAAACCCTTGCGACCATGTGTACCGATTACCAAGAGGTCAGCAGCCCAATTTTGGGCCTCTTCTGAAATGACACTGCCTGTCCGCCCACCCACTGTCTCAACCAGCTTTGTCTCAACCAAAACGCCTTGACTTGCAACCTGGCTTTTATGCTTTTCCAGCAAGGCTGCTCCCGCATCCGCTATCGACTTCAGTATATCTTGTATCGGCACTACACTCATGGCATCGGGTTGCCACATGACTGGCATTTCTTCACATACATGAAGCAACAAAATAATTGCAGTTGATTCACCAGCCAGTTTGATTGCCTCGCCCAGAGCCGTGTCGGACGTCTTGCTTCCATCGATTGCCACGACTATCCGCTTGTACATAGTTATTTCCCTAATTTTTGATACCGCTAACTTAATCAATACTAATCATATAGGCAGACAAGTCGACTATCCTTGCTCTTTAGCCCAGGAATCACGCAATGTGACTGTTCGGTTAAACACCAGCTTACTTCCGGGCTGATGTTCGCGCCGGTCGGTGCAAAAATATCCCAGACGTTCAAACTGGTAATGTGTTTCCGGAGCCGCGCTGGACACAACCGCCTCAACCCAACCTTGTACTACCGTCAGTGAACCGGGATTAATATAGTCTAGAAAACCTTTTTCCTTGTCAGAATCTGGTTCCGGCACGGTGAACAGACGATCATATAATCGAATTTCAGCCGGGAGCGCATGCTCACGTGACAAAAAATGTATGACGCCCTTTACCTTGCGTCCTTCCGGATTTTTGCCCAGCGTATCATGGTCAATACTGCAGCGCAGTTCGACCACTTTACCCGTTGCATCTTTCAGTGCTTCATCGCAGCGCATCACGTAGCTGTGGCGCAATCGAACTTCTCCGCCCAGCGTGAGTCGCTTCCAGCCGGAAGGAGGGATTTCCGCGAAATCATCCGCTTCAATAAATAGTTCATTGCTGATCGGGACTTCCCGCTTGCCAAACTCGGGATGATTGGGATGAAAGTCTGCCTCACGGGCCTGTGCGCCATCGAAGTTGGTCAGTGTCACTTTGAGCGGATTGATGATTGCCATCACCCTGGGGGCGCGCGTTTCCAGATCTTCGCGAATGGCACTTTCCATCACCGCCATATCGACGATGTTATCGCTTTTGGATACGCCAATCCGCCGCGCAAATTCACGAATTCCCTGCGGAGTATAGCCCCTGCGGCGCATTCCACTAATCGTGGGCATGCGGGGATCGTCCCAGCCGCTTACGTGCTTCTCATTGACCAACTGTAAAAGTTTGCGCTTGCTCGTGATGGTGTAGTGCAACTCAAGTCTCGAAAACTCTATCTGCTGTGGATGGCAGGGAATGGTGATGTTATCCAGCACCCAGTCATATAGAGGCCGGTGATCTTCAAACTCAAGCGTACAAATAGAATGGGTAATACCTTCCAGCGCATCCGAAATGCAGTGGGTGTAGTCGTACATCGGATAGATACACCATTGGTCACCGGTGCGTATATGGTGCGCGCGGCGAATACGATAAATGGCCGGGTCGCGCATATTGATGTTAGGTGACGACATATCTATTTTGGCGCGCAGCACCTTGCTGCCATCGGCAAATTCGCCGTCTCTCATACGAATAAACAAATCGAGGTTTTCTTCTACCGTACGCCCGCGATAGGGACTATTTTTCCCCGGCTGGGTCAATGTACCCCGATACTCACGCATCTGCTCGGAAGTGAGTTCATCTACATAAGCTTTGCCTTGCTTGATCAGTTCGACAGCAAAATCGTAAAGCTGCGGGAAATAATCGGACGCCCAGCGGACCTCTCCATCCCACTGAAAACCCAGCCAGCGCACATCGTCCTGTATCGATTGTGCATACTCATCACTCTCTTTTTCTGGATTGGTATCGTCAAACCGCAAGTTACACTTGCCCTGGTAGTCCTGCGCCAATCCAAAATTCAGGCAAATAGACTTTGCATGTCCGACGTGCAAATAACCATTAGGCTCAGGGGGAAAGCGGGTAATAATCCCAGTGTGCTTGCCACTTGCCAGATCGCCATCAATGATGGCCCGAATGAAGTGCGAAACAGGAGCGGGTAAATTGCTACTCATTATTTTGATGGATCTTTCGGTTTTAGTTGGTCAGAAATATCGCTTGGCAGATGCCACATGTTCGTTAATTTTACCCGAAATCAGTGTGCATCAGCAGATTAGAACGTGGTCATCAGGTAAAATAGCCTAGAATATGCTGTGAAACCTGTAAGCATATTTGGTAGAATTCAGTTCGTTGTAAGAAGTTACACAAAGCGGTAACCATTAAATCATTTTGGGCTACCTGCCTAAGCCTCGCAGCTGTTTGCGGGCAGAGCGAATGAAAATCGAATGTTGTCGAAATTTCGCGGGACGAACAATAATGTCTCAGGACTTAATTTAGCCATAATATAAATTTCGGGAAAACACAACACCATGGATATGTTTAAACATTTTAGCCCTCGATTAGCGCTTTATGGATGCACTTTTTTGCTGTGTTTCAGTCTTTCTGCCCAAGCCGATGAAATTCAAGAAATCAACAAGCTGTTCAAGCAGGGACAGCAAGAGCAGGCACTTGGCCGTATCAACACCTACCTCACCTCTAAACCCAAAGATGCCCAGGCGCGTTTCCTGAAAGGCTTGATTCTTACGGAGCAAAATAAGACCAACGAAGCCATTCGAGTATTTTCCGATTTAACGGAAGACTTCCCGGAGCTCCCTGAACCCTATAATAATCTGGCTGTTCTGTACGCCAGTCAGGGTCAATATGACAAGGCCAGAATTGCCTTGGAAATGGCCATTCGCACTCACCCCAGCTATGCTACTGCGCATGAGAATCTGGGTGACATATACGCAAAGATGGCGAGCCAGGCTTATGACCGCGCTTTACAACTGGACCATAGCAATACGAGCACCCAAACCAAGCTGGCAATGGTCAAAGAAATTTTTGCCGCAGGGACCGCCAAAAATGGAAAAACAGGCAAACCTGTACATAAATTACCCGCAGACACAGCCACCACCTCTGATGGACAAGTAGTTGCTTCAAGTTCGGTTGCCCCCACGTCTATGGTTGCGGCAGCCCCCTCCACTCAAGCGTCCACTGTCACAACTTCCAATAACAATGGTGCCGCTGTTCTGCGCAGGGTAAATGCCTGGGCTGCTGCCTGGTCAGCCAAAAACGTGAAAGAATACCTCGCGTTTTACGCTGAGGATTTCAAAGTGCCCGGCAATGCCAAACGTGCCGACTGGGAAACCCAGCGCAATGATCGCATCAGCAAACCCAAGTCTATTGAAGTAACCATCATCAAGCCAACTGTTCAATTCATCGATGCGAATCATGCAAGCGTGACTTTCAAGCAAAACTATAGTGCCAGCCACTTGCATGCGACTTCCAGCAAAACGCTGGTGTTTGAGAAGTCTGGCGATAGCTGGCTGATACAGGAAGAAATTACTGGAAACTAGAGGCATGCACATTCCCTTCGTAATAATAGCGCTGTTTTCATTGTCACTCGCGCTTAGTCCTGCCTGCGCTGCTGAACATGGAGCAACCGATTCACGCAACATGGAAGCGATGCTTGTGGAAAGTATGTTGTCAATTTCCAACAACAAACTTGATGTGGCATTAAACGAAGTCGACTCGCTGCTTAAAATTAACCCCAACTTCAAGCTCGCTCAACTAATAAAAGGTGACTTGCTGCTAGCGCGAGCTCGTCCGCTCAGCGACTTTGGCAATGCGCCTGAGGCAAGTTCACGGCTCGAAGATTTTCGTGATGAAGCGCGCGTTCGCCTGCACCGTTTTCAAGAGCAATCGCCCACTTCTCTAGTACCGAAATTCCTGTGGCAGCTTGATTCGGAGCAGCATCACGTCATCGTGGTGGATCTCAGCAAGTCCACACTGTACTTGTATGAAAACGTGGGCGGTGAGCCCCGTTACGTCGCGGATTACTACATCACTTCCGGCAAGAAGGGTTCCGAGAAACTCTCCGAAGGTGATCAGAAAACTCCGATCGGAGTGTATTTTATCAAATCCAGCCTCCCCAAAAACCAGCTTGCCGATCTTTATGGCAGTGCTGCGTACCCGCTTAGCTACCCCAATGAATGGGACCGCAGAGAAGGGCGGGAAGGTCATGGTATCTGGCTTCATGGCACGCCAAGTGACACCTACAGCCGACCGCCGCGCGCAAGTAACGGCTGCGTCGTATTACCCAATGATGATCTGGATCAAGTTGGAAAAATATTGCAGATAGGGATTACCCCGGTCATCATTACCAATCAAATGGACTGGAGTGACGAACAGAGCAAGTCTGATCGTGCCGCATTACTGGGTGAAATTGAAAAATGGCGCGCTGATTGGGCCAGTCGCGACACCAACACCTACCTCAAGCATTACGCTCAAGACTTTTCTAATAGTGAAGCGGATTTTTCAGATTGGGCTCGGCAAAAGAAAACCGTCAATGCCGGAAAATCCTGGATCAAAGTTAAAATTTCGAATCTCAGCATGTTTGCCTACCCCAATCAACCCGATCTGGCGGTTGTTAACTTCGAACAGGATTACGAAAGCAACAACCTGAACAATCATATGAAGAAGCGCCAATACTGGATAAAACGAGATAATCGCTGGCAAATTGTATATGAAGGTGCTGCCTGACTCTCACTTCTAACCCAGAGTTGCCCATGGCACTCTCTAAAATCACACAAAAGGAAAATCCATGAATCTATTTAAAAGCCTTGCTTTATTATTTCTCTGCATGCTGTTGTGCCTGAATGCTCAGGCCGAAACCACTTCACAAACTACTGCTCACAAAGGAAAACATACTATGGTCAAATTACACACCAACCACGGCGAATTCACTATTGAACTGGATGCCGAAAAGGCTCCCGAAACTGTCAAAAATTTCCTCGACTACGCCAGTAGCGGCTTTTATGACGGAACAATTTTTCACCGAGTCATTGATGGCTTTATGATTCAAGGTGGAGGTTTCGAACCCGGACTGAAACAAAAACCGACTAAAGCGCCCATTCAAAATGAAGCCGCCAATGGCTTGAAGAACGATAACTATACAGTCGCCATGGCCCGCACCAGCAATCCCCAGTCTGCCACAGCACAATTTTTCATTAACGTTAAAGACAATGACTTCCTGAACTACACCGCCCCCAATGCTCAGGGTTACGGCTACTGTGTATTCGGCAAGATCGTGGAAGGCAAAGACGTGATCGATGCCATTCGTAAAGTGAAAACGGGTAGTCGTAGCGGCTATCAGGATGTTCCCGTAGAGGACGTTATTATCACAAAAGCTGAAGTGCTTAAATAACACAAACGGCGCTCCAGGCGCCGTTTTTTATATCCGTGTAGACCATCGCTAGTAAGCCATCAAGACTGTACCATGCCACAAACTCTTTTCATATCTGACCTGCACCTTTGCACAAAGCAGCCACATACAGTGGAAATATTCATGCACTTCATGCAGAAGATTGCACCTCAGGCAGAAGCCCTTTATATCCTCGGGGACTTATTCGAATTCTGGGCGGGAGACGATGATATTGACGATCCGTTATGCCAGCAAGTAACCAGGGCGATGCGCACCCTGACAACGGATGGAACCCGATTATTCATCATGCATGGCAACCGCGACCTGTTAATGGGCAAGACTCTGGCAAAAACGGCAAGTGCTACGCTATTGGAAGATCCTACTCTAGTTAACTTGTATGGCACCCCAACGTTGCTCACGCATGGCGACGCACTTTGCACCGATGATATTGCTTATCAGGCATTCCGAAATCAGGTTCATGATACAAACTGGCAACAATCGTTTCTTGCGCAACCCTTGGCCCAGCGAAAGATGCAAATCACGCAAATGCGCACCCGCAGCGAAAATGAAAAACAGCAGAAAAATAGCTCGATCATGGATGTCAATGCCGAATCAGTTGCCGAACTTTTGCGTGAACACACCTACCCGCGCCTGATCCACGGCCATACTCACCAACTCATGCACAGCCTGCATCACGTAGATGGCCACACTTGCGAACGTTGGGTACTTGGTGACTGGGACAAGACAGGAAATACTTTGCGCTGTGATGCCCAAGGTTGCCAAGTTGAGATATTTGACAAGTCAAGTTAGCGATCTGACCTCACCGCTTCTTTTCTCCGCATAGTTTATCGCAAGGGACACCATCGTGATTGCGATCCAGCGTCTTGATCCCGCATACATTCAAGTAAAATTTAGCTTCTTCACACGAAGACATTTGCGAACAGCGTCTTTTTTTGCCGCAAGACGAATCGGGGGCGTTTGTTTTCTTGTGCGCGCTTCCTGCAGAGGCAGAACCAGACCAAGTACTCGGATGTTGTTTTCGCCAGTCCCATGGGGGGATCGGGTCACTTTGTGCCCATAAGCCCCGTGAAGCACTTTTGGCCTCATCCTGTAGAATCCGTAGCTCTTTACTGCTGTGATATTCCCATGCCATGCCGCGACGCACTTGTTCTGTATTGACATCAAGTCCACCCGCATTAAGTGTTGCGACCATGCGGCCATACTTGTCGACTGCCCGACTCACCACTTTTACCTGTTTGCGCAGAACCAGATCAGATAAAGACTGTTTGGATTCCTCGCCAAAAGGCTGACCTTTTTCAGGAGCATCTATTTCAGCCAGGCGTATTTTTAGCAAGCCGCTGGCCCGTCGGATCACCACCGTGTCACCATCAATCACCACGATAATTTTGGCGTAAAATTCTTCGGCCAGAGCGCTATTGAATAGACCAAGCAAACACAACATCATCAATACACGCATCTTGATTCCCTTGCGCTTTCGAATCCCAGGCAGGTGATGCTATCCCCAGTTATACCGGCAATGCGTCTTCTTGCGAATGCTGTTTCTACAGAAGAATACTTTTAACCAGTGCCAGACATAGCAAGGTATAGCCCGCTGCCAAGATGTCATCAAACATCACCCCGAGGCCGCCATGCCAGGATCGGTCAAAATGGCGGATAGGGGGGGGTTTCACAATATCAAAAAAGCGGAATAGCGAGAATGCGAGCACATTCCAGAAAACGCCTGCTGGTGTAAAAAACAGCACCAGCATAAAGGCCACGATTTCATCCCACACGATACCACCGTAATCCGCCACACCAAGCGCACGTCCGGTCTTGCCGCATACCCATATGCCGAAGGCAAAAAACAAAACCAGCAACATAATAAATATGGCGTCAGAACATTGGGGCGCAAGATACCAGTAAAGCGGAAAGGCAACCAGCGTACCTATTGTGCCGGGAGATCCAGGAAACAGACCGCTGCCAAAACCGAAAGAAATGAAATGCGCCGGATGGCTAAAAATAAATCGCCATGAAGGTTGAACATGCAACTCAGAGGAAGTGATCAAATCCCGACTCTCCCATTTTGATGATACTGCCGTCTGCACTGCGTACAATGCAGCCACTTCCCTTCACAATAGTCCCAATGCGGGCCAGTGGCAAATTTATTCGGTGGGATAGGCTTTCTATTGTGTCACGGTGTGCAATGGGGGTGGTAAAACAAAGTTCGTAATCATCCCCCCCCGCCAGCACACAACGTTGAAACAATGAAACCTCATCCGCCTTGCCTTGTGTCGGGAATTCAGGCGATATTAAGCATTTTCTCAGCAGACTGGAAATGGGCAAATCATCAAACAAAATCTCTGCCCCCACTCCCGAGCATTCCAAGATATGCCCCAAGTCAGCCAATAATCCGTCTGAAATATCAATCGCGCTGCTTGCAACTCCACGCAAAGCCATTCCGAGAGCCAAACGCGGCGTGGGTTGATGCAATGCAGGCGCACACAAGGCAAAAGCTACAGCAGATAATTGCACTTTATCTTGCAGATGCGCTAAGGCCAAAGCGGCATCACCCAAGCACCCGGACACCCAGATGTCATTGCCAATCTGCGCGCCGCCACGCTTTAAGGCTGCCCCTTGGGGAACCTCGCCCAGGATGGTGACACAGAGGTTTAAAGAACCTCGTGTGGTGTCGCCACCGATGAGTTCCACACCATGTTGATCTGCCAACGCAAAAAAGCCTTCACTGAATTTTTTCAACCATGCTTCATCGGCTTTTGGCAAAGACAAAGCGAGCGTTGCCCAACGGGGGGTCGCCCCCATTGCCGCGAGGTCGGACAGATTCACAGCCAGCGTTTTATGTCCCAACTGCGAGGGATCGGCATCGGGGAAAAAGTGCGTGCCGCTCACCAGCATGTCGGTGGATATCGCTAACTCCATTCCGGCGGAGATCCGCAACAGTGCAGCATCATCTCCTATCCCCAACTCTGCACTGGGTGTGGAACGGGTAAAATAACGCTGAATCAGATCGAATTCCGACATGAATTACCTCAAGAAGTTCTCATGCGGAGACAGCAGTTTATTTGGCCGCCAGTTCAACCGCGCGCACTTGCGCAGCCAATTTGTCCAGCACGCCGTTGACGAACTTATGCCCATCCGTCCCCCCGAACGTTTTGGCAAGCTCAACTGATTCGTTGATCACCACCCGATACGGAATTTCTGGATGATGGGTTAATTCAAACGCGCCCAGCAACAATACGGCAAATTCTACCGGACTCAGCTCTGTGAGCTCCCGATCCAGATGCGGCGTCACCGCGAGGGCAAGCTCGGCATGCCGCGCCAACACACCCCGCAGCAAACTGGTGAAAAATTCCGCATCATAGCGTCCGGAACCTTTTTCTTCGCGAATCTGCTTTTCGATATCGCCGATATCATCCCCTGTCAGACGCCATTGATATATACCCTGCAACGCCAATTCACGCGCGCGGCGGCGCGAGCTTTTGGCGGGCGCTTTGACCTTGAGAGGCTGGTCGTTCATGCAAACTCCCGGAGTAAGTTAACCATCTCAATGGCCACCAAGGCAGCTTCAGCGCCTTTGATGTTCATACGATCTTCAGCCTGTACATCGCTGTTAGTGGTAAGAATGGCATTGGCAATAGGCACACCGCAATGCAGTTGAACTTCACCCACACCGCGTGCGGATTCATTTGACACCACCTCGAAGTGATAGGTATCGCCGCGTATCACTGCCCCCAGCGCAATGAGCGCATCGAACTTCCTTGTCATGGCCATTTGCTGCAAAGCCAACGGAATTTCCAATGCTCCCGGCACAGTTGCCAAGGTGATATTGTCTTCATCCACGCCCTGCTTAACCAGCTGTGCGCGGCACGCGGAAAGCAAGCCTTCACAAACCACCTCATTGAAACGGCTTTGAACAATTCCAATGTTCAGGCCTGCGCCATTTAAATTTTTTTCGATTTCTTTCATTCCGAACGTCTCCTGTGCTGAAGCAATTTATGTTCTAGCGTTGCAATACCCAACCACCTCCAAACCAAACCCGGTCATGCTCGGCAGTTTTCTGGGGGTGGCAATCAAACGCATTTTGCCCACATTGAGGTCTCGTAAAATCTGTGCACCAATACCGTAACTGCGCGAGTCCCATTGCACAGCGTGATGTGCTTGCGAAGTTGCCGATGCACGGGCCAACAAGTTTTGCGAAGTTTCGTTGTGGTGCATCATAACCAACACTCCCGCCGGAGATTCACTGATTTTCAGTAACGCCTCATGCACGCTGGTGGATTGTGGATAATGAGATTGTTCGAGAAAATCCATCACCGACAGCGGTTCATGCACTCGCACCAAAGTTTCCTGTTGGGGATGAATGGTTCCCTTTGCTAAAGCAAGGTGAGTATGCTGTGTGGTTTTGTCCACATAAGTCACTAAATCAAGTTCACCATACGCTGTCTGCACTTTGCGGCTGGCAACCCGTTCAACCAGCTTTTCGTTATGGATTCGATATTCGATGAGGTCTGCAATCGTACCAATCTTCAAGTTATGCAACTTGGCAAAGTCGACCAGATCAGGCAGGCGAGCCATCTCGCCATCTTCCTTGATGATCTCGCAGATCACCGCCGCAGGCATCATTCCGGCCATATGCGCCAAATCGCACCCTGCTTCCGTATGGCCAGCACGCACCAGCACACCGCCCTGCCGTGCCATGATCGGAAAGATGTGACCGGGTTGGACAATGTCGGCGGGCTGTGCATTCTTTTTTACCGCCGCCTTGATCGTGGTAGCGCGGTCGGAAGCTGAAATACCGGTAGTCACCCCTTCCGCAGCCTCGATAGACACGGTGAAATTCGTACCCAGCGGGCTTTTATTTTCCCGGGCCATGTGCGAGATACCCAATTGAGTGCAGCGTTCCTCGGTCAAGGTCAGGCAGACCAGCCCGCGTGCGTAGCGGATCATAAAATTGATCGCTTCCGGCGTGACAAACTCGGCAGCGAATACCAGATCGCCTTCATTTTCACGATCTTCCTCGTCCACCAGCACCACCATCCGCCCGGCGCGGATTTCAGCAATAATGTCTTGTATTGGTGCAATATCGGTCATTTCAATCCATCTCTTTCAGCTTGCATCATGCGTTCCACATAGCGCGCAATCAAATCAATTTCAAGGTTTACTTTGGCACCTGCGTGCAATTCTTTCAAAGTTGTCATCAACAGCGTATGAGGAATCAGGTTGACGTTGAATACCGTTCCATTGACTTCGTTAACCGTCAGACTGACACCGTTGATCGTAATAGAGCCTTTTACTGCAATGTACTTTGCCAATGTCTGGGGCGCTCGAACACTCAGCGTCCAGCTTTCTCCTAGATCGGTAAATGAAACAACTTCGCCCACCCCGTCAACATGCCCGCTAACCAGATGCCCGCCCAACCTGTCCGCCAAACGCAAGGCTTTTTCCAGATTGACCTGTGCGCCCTGAGTTTCAAGCCCGATGGTGCAATTCAGTGTTTCGCGCGAAACATCCACCGTAAAAATATCTCCCTCTTTTTTTACCACGGTAAGACAGACGCCATTGACCGCGATACTATCGCCCAGTTGCACATCCTCTATTCCGAGTGCGCGCGTTGAAACAGAAAGACGCAAACCGCCGTCACGATCTTCCGCCCGGCTAATTGTTCCTACATCTGCAATGATTCCGCTAAACACTATTACCTCCCCAAATTGCCGGCAACCCGCTGTGAGTTCACCCTATTTAATTCTTGCCAGAATACGCAAATCCTGACCCACATTGCGCACATCCTGCCATTCCAAATTTATTCGCTGGGTCAACTGGGTCAATTCACCTAATCCCGCCATTCCACGAGCGACATCGCCGAGAAACTGAGGTGCCAGATAAAGTACCAGTTCATCTACCAAACCGGCTTTCAACAAAGCACCATTCAATTGGCACCCCGCTTCAACCAGCACTTCGTTGCAAGCCCGCTTGGCCAGGTCAACCAACACGGCAGCAACATTCACTTGTCCGTGGGCATCCGGCAACACCACAACACGTGCGCCTTTCTGTTCCAGTGCAAAAATTTTCTCGGCATCCTGGTTGGCGGTGTAAATCACCGCACCCGGCTGGTGAAGCAATTTAGCGGTATGAGGCAAGCGCAGGCTGCTATCCAACACCGCACGAAGCGGTTGGCGTTCGGTTGCAATTTCGCGCACATTCAGTTGCGGGTCATCTGCCAGAACGGTTCCGATTCCTGTTAACACTGCACAGGAACGTGCACGCCAGTATTGCACATCCTTCCGCGCTGCCGGGCTGGTGATCCATTTACTCTCGCCGTTTGCCAGCGCGGTTCGCCCATCCAGACTGGCCGCGATCTTGCTGCGCACCCACGGCATACCGTGGATCATGCGCTTAAAGAACCCGATATTAAGTTCGCGCGCAGCCGCTTCCATCAAACCACATTCGACGGTAATTTCTGCCGCACGTAACTTGGCAATGCCCTGTCCCGCGACTTGTGGATTGGGGTCTTCCACCGCCACCACAACCCGCTTCACTCCTGCTGCAATCAGCGCATCTGCGCAGGGAGGCGTGAGGCCATAGTGACTGCAAGGCTCCAATGTCACATATGCGGTAGAATCTTTGGCCGCCCCGCCTGCTGTCCGCAGTGCATGAACTTCAGCATGAGGTTCGCCGGCGCGTTCATGCCAACCTTCACCCACAACCTGGTCATTATTGACCAGCACGCAACCTACACGGGGATTGGGACTTGTCGTGTAAAGAGCCTGTTCCGCCAAGCGAAGCGCCTGGGCCATCCATACACTGTCATTGGACACTGCCATCTCTATTTTGCTGGAGCTTTCCGGCGCGCGGGAGTCTTGCGCACTTCTTCCACCGCTTCGGTGAAATCACCGACATCCTGAAAACTCTTGTACACTGAAGCGAAGCGAATGTAGGCTACCTTATCCAGCTTCAACAATTCCTTCATCACCATTTCGCCAATCTGGCGCGAGCCGATTTCACGCTCGCCCAGTGAAAAAACTTTCTGCGTCACATTATGAATGGCAGCATCCACTAGTTCCGTTGGTACGGGACGTTTGTGCAAAGCGCGCGTAAAGCTGGTACGCAATTTCTTTTCATCGAACTCACTACGCATCCCGTTATGCTTGACCACCTGGGGCATCCGCAATTCAACCGTTTCAAAAGTGGTAAAGCGTTTCTCGCACGACAAACAGCGACGACGACGACGAATGCTGTCGCCTTCCTCATTCTCCCGAGTGTCCACCACTTGGGTGTCGGGGCCTTTGCAAAATGGGCATTTCATATGTAACAAAGACGGGTAATGAGATAAGGGTGAAGGGGCAAGACTGAAGTTGCGGCTTTACCCTGTTCCCCTCCCTTTTTACCCCTACTCTTGTTAATCGCCATATACCGGAAACTGCGTAGTCAATTTTTTAACTTCAGTCACAACGTTGGCAATCACGGCTTCGTCATGTGGCGCATCCAGCACATCAGCGATCAGATTGGCCAGTTTCTCGGCTTCGAGTTCTTTAAAACCACGCGTGGTCATGGCAGGGCTGCCTATCCGGATACCACTGGTAATAAATGGTTTCTGCGGATCATTGGGAATCGCGTTTTTGTTCACAGTAATATGGGCACGACCCAGAGCAGCTTCGGCATCCTTGCCAGTGAGATTCTTGGGCTGTAAATCAACCAAAAATACATGGCTATCGGTACGTCCAGAAACGATACGCAGGCCGCGCTCCTGTAGCACTTTGGTCATCACGCGCGCATTGTCAACCACTTGCCGCTGATACTCCTTGAACTCTTTGCTCGCTGCCTCTTTGAATGCCACCGCTTTGGCTGCGATCACATGCATTAGCGGACCGCCTTGCAAACACGGAAAAATTGCCGAGTTCAAGGCTTTCTCATGTTCAGCCTTGGCCAGAATCAGGCCGCCACGCGGGCCGCGCAAGGTTTTGTGGGTGGTAGTGGTAACAAAGTCAGCGATGCCCACAGGGCTGGGATAAACACCCGCAGCCACCAAACCGGCATAGTGCGCCATATCAACAAACAGATACGCTCCTACACTGTCTGCTATGGCACGGAAGCGATTCCAGTCAATCACCAAAGAAAAGGCCGAAGCGCCTGCAACAATCATTTTTGGCTTATGTTCCAAAGCCAAAGCCTGCACTTGACCATAGTCGATATCTTCTTTTTCGTCCAGTCCGTACTGAATCGCGTTATACAATTTGCCGCTGATGTTGACCGAGGCGCCATGCGTCAAATGGCCACCATGAGCAAGGCTCATACCCAAAATCGTATCGCCCGGCTTAAGCACCGACACGTACACAGCCTGATTGGCTTGTGAACCGGAATGCGGTTGTACGTTGGCATATTCGGCACCGAAAAGCGCCTTGGCCCGGTCGATCGCCAATTGTTCAGCCACGTCAACATATTCGCAGCCCCCATAGTATCGCTTGCCGGGATATCCCTCTGCGTACTTGTTGGTCAGTTTACTGCCTTGCGCCTCCATCACCGCTGGGCTGGTGTAATTTTCCGAGGCGATCAGTTCGATATGATCTTCCTGACGGCGGTTTTCATCCTGAATAGCCGCCCACAATTCAGGGTCGGTAAGGGCAATAGTGTTTTTGCTGGAGAACATAACAGGCCTTCTAAATTAAAGGTAAATAGAGATAGAGAAGGTATTTTAACACGGTAGCGGGGATGGGCGGGAATACGGCACAAAACGCTTTGCTTTAAGCATCGCGCAATTTAGACAATAAATATCTTATAACCTTAGTCCGCAGTGGATATCTTGATTTGTTCCTGATTGTGGCGACTCTGTTCTTCCATAACCAATAACGATAGTTCTTTCTTGAGTTCGTTAAACTCGGCTGAACTCGGGTCGCGCGAACGTGGCATGGTGACGCTCACTTCTTTTTTTATTTTACCGGGACGGTAAGTCATCACCATAATCCGATCCGCCAGATAGATCGATTCTTCGATGCTGTGCGTTACAAAAATAACGGTCTTTTTGAATGTCGTCCAGATGCGCAGTAATTCGTCCTGCAGATTGCGTCGGGTGAGAGAATCCAACGCACCGAAAGGCTCATCCATCAACAAAATAGGTGAGTCAAGAGCCAGCACCCGGGCAATCGCCACGCGCTGGCGCATGCCACCGGAAAGATCTTTCGGATACCGTTCGCGAAAATCCCGCAGATTGAGCATTCCCAATAAAGCATCCACCTTTTCCTTGATTTGGGTTTTGGGTAGCTTCTTAATTTCCAGGCCGAAGGCGATATTTTGTTCCACCGACATCCACGGAAATAAAGCATATTCCTGAAACACCATACCGCGATCCGGGCCCGGATTTTGTACCGTCTTGTCATCAATTGTAATCGAACCCGAGGTCGGCGGAGAAAAACCCGCAATAGCGTTCAACAGGGTGGACTTGCCACAACCAGAAGGACCTAGCAAGCAAATGAACTCGCCCGACTGGATGTCCAAATTGATGTCCTCCAGCGCAACGATTTCACTCTCCTCCGATCTGAAAATTTTGCTTACTTTGCTGACTTGTATTTGTGGACGGGAAATCATTTGCTTTCGATACCCCGGTGCCATTTAAGTAAATAATTATTCAGACGGTTCATACCGGAGTCGATGGCCAAGCCCAACAAGCCAATCGTAAACATGCCGGCAATAATTTTGTCGGACCAGAAAAATTCGCGCGCCTCCAGAATGCGATAACCAAGACCATTGTTCACGGCGATCATTTCCGCCACGATCACCACAATAAATGCAGTTCCGATACCAATCCGCGCTCCCGTCAAAATGTATGGTGTGGCTGCGGGTATCATAACGCGCAGAAACATCGTTGTCTGGCTTGCCCCGAGGCTGCGCGCGGCACGAATGTAAATGCTATCGACGTGACGGACACCGGCAATGGTATTCATCAGCATCGGAAAGAATGCCCCCAGCACAATCAGGAAAATAGCCGGTGGATTGCCCAAACCAAACCACAGAATCGAAAGCGGGATAAAAGCAATCGGCGGTATCGGCCGCAATATTTGAATCAGCGGATTAAACAATTTATAAACGCGATCATTGGCGCCCATCAGCAACCCCAGAGGCAGTGCCAAAATGCCGCCAATCAGGAAACCAACCACCACCCGGTAAAGGCTCGCATAAGCATCACGCGGCATCTCGCCTGAAACCATCCATGCCAAATAACTGGATTTATCTGCATCGAACGCTTCTGTCGGTAACAGATATTCCCACCACTTTGCAATCACCGCCATCGGCGTCGGCAAAATTTGCGGATTGACGATTGCATGAGAAGACAAATACTGCCACAAAGCAACCAGAGCAATTGGGACTAGAAACCCCTGTGCCCTGTCGAATATTTTATTCAACAAAGAAGACTTCATCTGCTGCTTAGTTTCATTATTTAACCTTTAATTCTTTTTTCGCTTTATCCAGCAGATCGAGTCGAACCCACTCTTTCGCCAAGGGTGGCACAGCAATCTTGCCAACACCATATTTCTTCATCAAATCGGCAGTCACTTGCACATGCTCCAGTGTTACATCATAAGTGAAGGATGCATTGCTCATAGCATCCTCATAGTCTTCGCTGCTGATTTGATTTTTGAACATTTGCTCGCGCACATATTTTTCTGCAAGCTTGGGATTATTCTGGAAAGTTTGCGTGGCTTCCACGAAAAGCTTGAGCACACGTTCGGCCACATCGGGCTTTTCCTTATACATCTTTTCGGTCATCACCAGCACCCGAACCGGCTCGCCAATCGGCGTGTCGTACGGTTTCAATATTTCAGTTCCGTAACCCTTGTTGATTGCCTGCGAAGATTGCGGCTCGGACTGGCACATTGCATCAATATTTTTCTGCATCAAGGCCTGATTCAAATCAGCAAAAGGCATAAAAAATATCTGCACATCTTTCCCCGGCTGATCGGACCAGGTCAGGTTATTTTTGGATAGTTCGGCAGCCAGTAATAACTCTTGCGCGCCACCCCGTGCGACCCCCACTTTTTTACCTTTAAGCTCGGCTATCGATTTTATTTTTAAATCGGAACGACCCACAATACGTGCGCCCCCTTTAGCGAAGCCGGCCACCACGTAAATCGGTACGCCACTGGCGCGCCCCGCAACCGCCGCATCCAATGCACTGGCAGCAATATCAATTTCCCCCGCAATGGTTGCCGGCAAAATATCCAGCCCCTTGGGAAATACGCGTTCTTCAATGGTCAGATTGTATTTCGGTGCGATTTCTTTCATATAGGAAACCGCGCCGTAGTGGGCAAACTTGAGGTTACCGAGCCGAACGATATCCGGTGACGCCTGTATGCCGAGTGAAAACAGCAAAGCGAATGCAATCAGAAAATACTTTGAAAATTTCATGTGAACTTCCTATTAAAAATTGAAGCTAAAATGTGAAAGCAAGCAAAGCCCTTCACAGGATTATAACCCCGCAGACCTCTCATATCCCCTGCTGCTTGCTTCTGGAATTTTCAGGCAAACCATCCCCAATATCCTGGCGGCCTTGTTCAAACGGTCATCGAAACAGGCAAAACAAATGGGTAACTGCGCAATGCGCCCAACCTCAAAGGCTGCGGCAAGCTGGATACTGTCATACCCCCGCAATGCAAACGTATCCGCATAGTCGCCCGCCCGTTCCACCAACGCCTGATCCACATCCAGCACCACGAAACGCGGCCAGTCTTGCGCCAGCAAATTTTTGGCTTGCTCAATCACGGCTGCATCAATCGGCACTTCCCGTGCGCGCCGCGAAAGTGCTGCATGAGCCTCTGTCCAAGCCACCCGACAAACGGCTACCGCTTCGGCCTCTGCCACCTTCGCCTTGACTGCGTCGCTGCCCGCTTCAACGATATAAAGTTTCACTAACGCCGAGGTGTCGCAAAATAGAATCATCCGCGATTTTCCTGCACCAAGGCTGACATCAGCTTGCCGCCTCCCTGCAATATCAGCGAAGCGCCTGCAGGCTTGCCCCCATGCCAGCTTGCCACACCTGCGGCCAGCAGTCTCGCCACTGCCGTATTACCCGTTGGAGGCACCCCCACGATGCGTGCCACGACCTTGCGATGTGAGGTAAGTTCAATCAACTGTCCAGTTTGGGCTTGAACCACATATTGTGACAAATGAGCCTTTAATTCACGCATTGACACCCGCATTTGAAACCTCTTTTATGAATTTAATGAGTTAATTGTGGACTTATTTGTGTCGGACAGTCAATAACGTTTCAGGAAATCCAGTTTCACACAAGAGAATTGAATAGGTAAAATCAATAACCACTACCCGCCATGTTGCTGTCATTCAAGGTATGATTCGTCCTGAATTTTGACAGACCGTACCCGGCCAGGAACTGACCATCACGACTGGCGATTTGTTCCAACAAGTTCGCATGCTTCTAAATTTTCTATGTAGCATGTCGCACATCACATATCTCACATTAAATGGATTGGTTTGGGATCAATTGTGCATTGCGTAGAACGCTTCGTGGTTCTTGTCGACCTGTTTGATTAAGTCGTGAGTGGGAGCTTTACTTGCACCTTGAAAGTTGCCTATTACAACTGAGTTGCGAATATTATATTTTAAGAATGTGTATCCATTAAGCAAGAGAGACATATCGGGTAATGGAAGTATTGATAGACATCATCCTCAAGGCTGGACGCTCCGCCGTTGAACTTTCCTTCTTTGTCCTTTTGCCGGTCATGGTGGTCATGCTCACTCTGATGCGCCTTCTAGAAGCCCAAGGCAAGCTTGACTGGTTAGTTAAACGACTGACACCTATATTGAGACCCTTTGGACTCGATGGATTAAGCGTGTTTGCTGCACTACAGATTAACTTTATCAGTTTTTCTGCTCCCATTTCTACCTTAAGTATGATGGAAACACGAGGTGCATCTGATCGTCACATTGCTGCAACACTTGCAATGGTTTTTGCCATGTCACAAGCAAATGCAGCTTTTCCATTGATGACGATGGGTTTGAATTTGGGAACAACATTATTCTTCTCGCTCATTGGCGGGTTAGTAGCAGCTTCTGCTACGTATTATTTTTTCGGCCGCCACCTCTCATCAACAGAGGCTAAACTAGATGAAACTCTCACGCACCAATCAGCGGACAACGCGAGTAGTGTGCTCGATGTCATCAATCGGGCTGGCGCTGAAGCTTTCAAGCTTGCTGTCGGTGCAATCCCCATGTTGGTATTGTCATTGGTGGTCGTTGCCGCCCTAAAGCGTTGTGGTGTTATTGACTTGCTCACTTTATGGCTAACTCCGCTACTTGCGATGATTTCAATCGACCCCGCCCTAATCCTACCATCGTTAACGAAATATTTAGCTGGTGGAACTGCGATGATGGGAGTAATGGACGGCTTACGCCGCTCTGGTCAGGTCAGTGTTGAATTGCTCAATGCCAGCGCTGGATTTCTTGTCTCTCCATTTGACCTACCTGGGGTCGCTATATTTATCTCAGCGGGGAAGCGAATTGGCTCAGTTTGGAAGCCGGCCGCACTGGGAGCATGCTGTGGCATTGCCGTCCGTACTATGGGACACGCGGTTTTTGGGTAAGGCGTAACACCATACAATATCATCGTGCATTTGGGGCTTCATTGGGTGAGCTACTGACGTATGACAATGTTGAATTCGAGTGACCGTTGATTCGGCAAGAGCAGAGCGGAGGTCGAGGCAAGATCAAGCCGAGGCCTTATTACCCCCCCGAATTCATCCCCCATTTTCGCAACTCGGCACGACGTTTCGCATAATCCGGGCAAACGGATTCCACCACTTGCCAGAACGCCGCCGAATGATTCATTTCGCGCAAGTGGGCAAGTTCATGCACCACAACATAATCCACCAGATGCAGGGGCATTTTGATAAGTTGCCAATTCAGGCGCACCGTACCGCGCGTGGTGCAACTTCCCCATTGGGTACGAGCCGAAGAAATTTTAATTTCACCGGGATTCACATTCATCAGCGGGGCAAAATGTCCGATGCATTCGGTGAACAATTTCAGTGCCTGATGCCGGTACCAGCGCATGATTATTTTTTCGATCAACGCCGGATTATCTATTTTGGAAACATGCACCATCAACTGCGTGCCGTGAAGTTGCGGCGGTGCATCGAACAAAACGGGAATGATGCGGAGCGTGAAGAGCTCTCCGCGATATGAAATCGTTTCACCGTCACTCCAATTTTGAGGTGACGGTTTCCTCGCCTGCCAGCTTTCAAGTTTTTCCACCACCCAAGCGGCTTTTTCTTCCAATACACTGCGCAGCCATTTTTCTGAAGCACGCAAAGGCATATTCACCGTGAGGCCACGGTCATCAATGCGCAATCCGATGCTGCGCCGCCTGCCGGTTCGTTTGAGTGTGTAGGTAACCGGTTTGCCCGCCAACTGGATGCTGCGTTGTTCGACAACGGCAGGAGGCATCAGTCTGCGCAACATTTTGAGCATCAGCCCAGTCGCTTCACTTCCGCTTCAATCCAGGTTTCGACGCGCTGGTTGATTTCATCGGCTTTAAGCCCCGCAGTTTCCAGCGGAACTCCTATGCTCATGGTAATCACGCCGGGACGCTTGAGGAATGAGTTTCGTCCCCAAAGTTTGCCTGCGTTATGCGCCACAGGTACCGCAGGTGCACCACTCGAAGCGGCCAGCAAAGCCCCGCCAATTTTGTATTTGCTGCGCTGACCGTAAGGAATGCGCGTGCCTTCCGGGAAAATAACCACGCAGAATCCCATCGCCAGCCGATCCTTACCCTGTTTAAGCAATTGCTTCATCGCTTCCCGGCCATCACTGCGTTTTATCGCGATGGGACTGGTCATTGCCAACCCCCAGCCAAAAAAAGGTAACCAAAGCAATTCACGCTTGAGCACCCAGACTTGTGGCGGAAATACTTTTTGAAGCGCAATAGTCTCCCAGGCTGATTGATGTTTACACATCACAATGCAGGGCTCCTTCGGAATATTCTCTGCACCTCTGATTTCCATACGGATACCACATAAGACCCGCAACAACCATAAAACAATCAGCGCCCAACCGGAAATCATACGGTAACGGGTGATCGGCTTAAAGGGAAAAGACAATATCGCAATGAGTGCAAACAGCGGCGTGATCAGGATTTTCAGCAACAGGAAAATCAGCGAGCGAAGAAATACCATATTTAGGGTGCCTCTATTGATTCAAATTTCTAAGCCAGACAAGGCGCGATTAAAAATTTGCGACGACGCATATGTCTGATATGTTAGGAGTAATTTTTATGAGTAACGCAGTATGGCAACAAAATTTTAATCGATAGAGGTTCCCTTAAACCAGTGTCGCTACTGCCGTAGCAAGATCAGGGAAGGTTAAGGTACCATTAGGCAGTCCGCCTTTAGCCTGGGTTTTTAACCCCTTGCCGGTTAGTACCAGCATAGGCTGCGCACCCATTCTCGCGGCAGATTCCAGATCTCTGAGCGAATCTCCCACCACCGGCACGCCCTGCAAATTAACGTTGTAGCGTGCTGCAATATCTTCCAGCATTCCGGGTTTAGGCTTGCGGCAATGGCAATCGGATTCTGCTGTGTGCGGACAATAAAATATGGCATCAATCCGTCCTCCCGCCAGCGAGACTGCCTTGTGCATCTTGTCGTGAATCGCGTTGAGCGTATGCATATCAAACAGACCGCGCCCGATACCAGACTGATTGGTTGCCACCACCACGCGATAATCCGCCTGACAAAGACGGGCAATCGCCTCCAGACTTCCGGGAATGGGTTTCCATTCTTCCGGATTTTTGATGAATTGATCGGAATCGTGATTAATCACGCCGTCGCGGTCCAGAATGATCAGGTTCATACGGCTAGCCTCGAAATATCTGCAAAGCGGTTCATCGCTTGCTGCAATATTACTAACAATGCGAGTCGGTTTGCACGCAAGGCAAGATCATCCGCATTGACCATTACGTTGTCAAAGAAAGCATCCACTGGTTCCCTCAGCGCTGCCAATGACTGCAAAGAAGCGGTGTAGTCTCCGGCAGCAAAGGCTGTGTCCGCCTTGGGAGAAATCTGGCCCAATGCCTGATACAATTTCTGTTCGGCCTCTTCCTTTAGCAGCCCAACATCCACTATACCGCTCGCGCCGCCTTCAACTTTTTTCAGGATGTTTCCCACGCGCTTGTTGGCAGCAGCCAACGCTGCGGCTTCAGGAAGCAATGCAAAAGCCTGCACAGCTTGAAGCTGCTTGGGCACCAGATAAATTTGGCCCGGTCTCATACACAAAACCGCTTCCACCTCGTTGGTCGAATAACCTTGCTCGCGCATCATTCCGCCCAAACGATCAAATACAAAACTCTCAACGTCAGCATGTGCATCGACCAGTTGGTTCGGCGGAAAACCGGAAAACGCAATGGCAATCAGTTCGGAGAGGCTAAGTGGCAAGTCTTTCTCAATTAACATACGCAGAATACCCAGCGCATGCCGCCGTAATGCAAAAGGATCTTTGTCACCCGTCGGAATCTGCCCGATGCCGAACATGCCCACCAGCGTTTCCAGTTTATCCGCCAGCGCAACGCACACTCCAACGGAGTTGCGCGGCAATTCATCCCCCGCAAAACGGGGTTTGTAATGATCTTCAATGGCAAAAGCAATATCGTCGCCCAGCCCGTCATGCTGAGCGTAATAGCGTCCCATAATGCCCTGAAGTTCTGGGAATTCGCCCACCATGTCGGTAAGCAAATCCGCCTTGGCCAGCAAGGCGGCCTGATCCGCCTGGGCAGCCAACTGATCCCCGCCTAACTGCCGAGCTATCGCCCGGGCGATGGTTTGTACACGTTCCACCCGCTCGCCTTGAGTACCCAACTTATTGTGATACACCACCTTGGCTAAACCGAGCACGCGCGAATCCAGAGGTTTCTTGCGATCCTGATCAAAGAAAAATTTCGCATCGGCAAGGCGCGGACGCACTACGCGTTCATTACCACCAATCACCGCAGTGGCATCATCGGGGCGAATGTTGGAGACCACTAAAAATTTATTAGTAAGCTTCCCCTCACCATCCAGCAACGGAAAATATTTCTGGTTCGCCTTCATGGTCAAAATCAGGCATTCCTGCGGCACTTCAAGAAACTGTGTTTCAAACTGGCAAATCAACACATTGGGACGCTCAACCAACCCGGTCACTTCATCCAGCAAGGCCTCATCCACAATAGGAACCGCCCCGCCGCCCACTTTTGCAGCGGCCTCGGCCAACTGTTGCGCGATATTGGCACGGCGCTTTTCAAAACCCGGAATCACCGCGCCTTCGTTTTCCAGTTGCGCTTCGTAGCTATCGGCATCGCGAATGTCCAGCGTGGCACTGGAGGCTTCAAAGCGGTGACCTTGCGTGGTACGTCCCGCCTGCAAACCCAATATCGAAATTGACACAATCTCTGTGCCGTGCAGTGCCACCAGTCGGTGTGCAGGACGCACGAACTGCACACTATCCCAGCCGTTGGCAAGTTGATAGGTCATCACTTTGGGGATCGGCAGTTTTGCCAAAGCTTCCTGCAATGCCAGTTGCAGGCCCTCCACCAGAGAGACACCGGATTGCGTGCTATCGTAAATGAGTGACTCCGCTTTGCCTTCGCCTTCCCGGCGCAATTGTGCGACCACCTCAGCCCCGGCGCCTAGTGCGGCTAATCTTTTCAGTAATGCGGGTGTCGCCTGCCCGGTCGCATCCAACCCGACCGACACTGGCATCAATTTTTGCGCGACTTGTTTGTCATCTGCTTTAGTAGCCACATTGTTAACTTGCACCGCCAAACGTCTGGGCGACGCAAACGAGATGACTTCGGCTGATTTGGACGCCAACCCTTGGTTTTTTAAATTATCCGCCAGAACACTGGCAAAACTCTCACCCAACTTCTTCAAGGATTTCGGCGGCAGTTCTTCGACGAAAAGTTCAACTAATAAATTCTTTGTCGTCATATTCATGCTGCCTTCTTTTCTATTTGTGCCAGCACTTCGTCCGCCCATGCGCGCGGTGCCATCGGAAAACCCAGACGGGCACGACTTTCCAGATAGCTTTGCGCCACACTTCTGGCGAGGTTGCGGATACGTCCAATATAAGCGGCACGCTCGGTCACTGAAATCGCGCCGCGTGCATCCAGCAGGTTAAACGTGTGTGCGGCTTTTAACACTTGCTCGTAGGCAGGCAATGCGAGTTGTTGTTCCATCAGATGCTTTGCCTGCTTCTCATGGCTTCCAAACGCACCGAGCAAAAACTCTACATCGCTGTGCTCAAAATTATAAGTAGACTGCTCCACTTCGTTCTGGTGATAAACATCACGATAAGTGAGCCCGTCCGCCCAAGTCAGATCAAACACATTGTCCACGCCCTGCAAATACATGGCGAGGCGTTCCAGACCATAGGTGATTTCACCGGTGATGGGTTTGCAGTTGATCCCGCCGACTTGCTGGAAATAAGTAAACTGGGTGACTTCCATGCCGTTCAGCCAAACCTCCCAGCCTAGCCCCCAGGCTCCCAGCGTGGGATTTTCCCAATCGTCTTCAACAAAGCGAATGTCATTTTTCTTGAGATCAAAACCCAGCGCTTCGAGCGAATTGAGATACAGTTCAAGTATATTTTCCGGTGCCGGTTTGAGCACCACCTGATACTGGTAATAATGCTGTAAGCGATTTGGATTCTCACCATAGCGACCATCCTTGGGACGGCGCGAAGGTTGAACATAAGCTGCTTTCCACGGCTCAGGCCCAATCGCCCGCAGAAAGGTTGCAGTGTGCGAGGTGCCGGCACCCACTTCCATGTCATAGGGTTGCAGCAGTGCACAGCCTTGCTTGTCCCAAAAGTTTTGTAGCGTCAGAATGATTTGCTGAAAGGTCAACATCGTTAAATTCGGCCCAATTTCAAAGCGTGCATTTTACTAGCTTTCGCTAGTTAGCGCAGAACGAATCAGTCAGTTCCAATTTCTCGGATCGCGGCAAAGCCTTAATTTCCATCTCGCGTTTCAATGCAGTCGATTTGTCGGCACAAGTTTCAAAATAGACTACCGTCACCGGCGTACGGCCACGCGTGTATTTCGCACCTTCTCCGGCATTGTGTGCAGCAAGCCGCTTATCCAGATCATTGGTAATCCCGCAATACAATGTTCCGTCCACACAGCGCAGCAAATAGCATATCCAACTCATTTTCTTGCCAGTCCCCAGCCAACGCCCAGCATCGTTCCCAGCAAGATCAGCACCGCTGCATTCCCCCAGCGGACGTAAGGAGTGCTACCGCTATACCCCTGCACCTCAGCGGTGAGCATGCCTTCCTGATGCTGCGGCAACATTTCCAGAATGTGACCACTGCGCCCGATAATCGAAGTCACGCCGGTGTTGGTGGCGCGCAACACCATCCGTCCGGTTTCCAGTGCGCGCATTTGAGAAAGTTGATTATGTTGCATCGACGCGTGGGAGTTGCCGTACCAGGCATCATTACTCACGTTCACCAGTAAGGTTGCTTCGGGAAGCGGACGAATAATTTCTTCACCAAACGCATCTTCGTAGCAAATATTGACGGCCACTTTTTGGCCCGCCACATTGAGAGGGGGTTGTGCCACACCTCCGCGTGCCAAGTCGCCCATCGGGATATTTAAAACTTCATTGATAAGCCAGCCGAGCACCGGGCGCAGCGGAATAAACTCACCCAAAGGCACAAGATGATTTTTACGGTAGCTTTGGCTGGGGGCGGTACCCAGTGTAAACACGCTATTGAAATATTGCTTTTGGTCGCTTTCGAAAGCACCGATGATAATATCGCCGCCATTCTTAAGTGCCTGATCACGCAAGAGTCCGGCATAGTTTTTCGGCACCTCCTGCCGCTGTAAAGGCAATGCAGTTTCCGGCAAGACGATCAAACGTGCATCACTTTGCTGCACCAACTTGCGATAAGTTTCCAGGGTTCCGACCAGAGACTCTTCGCGAAATTTCATTTCTTGCGGAATGTTGCCTTGTGCCAGACTGACTTTGATTGACTGACCCTGCGGTTGAGTCCACTCCACTTCATGCAGAATCACGCCCGCTACCCAAAGCATGGCAACAACCGCCCAGGCAATTTGTCCCGGCCGACTCCAACGCACTTGCCACAGCAATGCAAACAACCCCGCACTCACCGCCACGAGCAGCGAAACACCATACACGCCCAACACAGGCGCATAGCCCGCCAAAGGGCTGGCTGCAGCCTGTGAATAGCCGAATGTGAGCCAGGGAAATCCGGTAAAAATCAGCCCGCGTACCCACTCAATCAGCACCCACAGGGCGGGCATGATCAATGCCAGACGGACCCAAATTGGAGCCCTCAGTTTCGCCTGTGCGTAGCCGACTATTGCCGGAAACAGCGCAAGAAAAGCGGCAAACAAAGCGGTTCCCGAAAACGCCAGAATGAACGGCATCTCGCCATAATCATGCAGTGCAATATAAATCCAGCCGATGCCTGCTCCAAACAAACCGCAGCCGAATGCCCATCCGATCCGGGTTGCTGTACGGACATTTTCCGCACGCAACCATTGCGTGAACAGTACGGCCAAGGACAATACTGTCAGGGGAAATATTCCAAAGGGAGCGAAACCGAACACGGCGAGCAAGCCTGCTCCGAATGACACAATATAATTTTTAAGATTCGGGGATATCACGTAATGTCTCAAATAATTTGTTGGGCAATTATACGTGGCGTACGTGGCTCCGAGAATATATCAACGCTCGGACATCTGCCGGTGACACATTACCCTCTCGGATGATGCTGTGCATGCAATTTTTTGAGTCGTTCCCGTGCAACATGGGTGTAAATCTGCGTCGTGGAAATATCTGCATGGCCCAATAACATCTGCACCACGCGCAAGTCTGCTCCGTGATTCAGCAAATGGGTCGCAAATGCATGGCGCAGGGTATGCGGGGAAAGTGATTTGTTGAGCCCGCAGTGCCGGGCGTGCTTTTTGATCAGGTACCAGAACATTTGCCGGGTCATTGATTCAGCACGGTGGGTAACGAATAATGCATCACTTACTTTACCCGTCAGCAACAGCGGTCGCCCTTCTGCAAGATAGCGCCTGATCCAATCCAGCGCTTCCTCACCCAACGGCACCAAGCGCTCTTTGCTGCCCTTGCCCATCACACGCACCACGCCCATATCGAGGCTGACTTGCGCAACACTCAGCGTGACCAATTCGGACACACGCAGACCGGTGGCGTAAAGCACCTCAAACATGGTGCGGTCACGCATGCCTAGCGGCGTTTCAACGTCCGGCGCATTGAGCAGTTTTTCCACATCTTGTTCGGTCAGACTCTTGGGCAAACTGCGGGGAAGCTTGGGCGGGGCAATTTGCAGTGAGGGGTCGGTTGCTATTTTGTTTTGCCGAAGCAAATAGCGAAACAGTCGTTTAAGGCTGGAGATTGCGCGTCCAGTACTGGTAGCCTTGGCTTTTTGCTGAGTGACCAGATGAGCGAGGAATCCTTGAAGATCGGCGTAGGTTGCCTGCGGCAACAGAACGCCGCGCTGCAGTTCCAGCCAGTCGGCAAACTTATTCAAATCACGGCGATAGCTTTCAAGCGTATTGCGTGACAGGCCGTCCTCCAGCCAAAGGCTGTCACTGAATTCGTCCAGGATATCTTGGTTGTTGTTCATATCGGAAACATCTGGACAGAGTAGTATTACTCGCCTCGTTCCCAACCATTTGGCAGGGTTGAAAGTACTCCCTCGTGCGTCAGCAACCAGTGCTTAATGTCCAATGCGTAGCCTCCGCTGTGATGCATGAAACCACCAAGACTGGCCTTCCCCACAATGCGATGACAGGGAATTATAACGGGGAGGGGATTGTTGCCACAGGCCTGCCCCACTGCGCGGGGGCTGGAGCCTATACGTGCAGCCACCTCACCGTAAGTGAGCACTTGCCCGCACGGAATAGCCTGCATGATTTGCCATACTTTATTTTGGTGCGGAGTGCCGCCAAACTTGAGCGGAAGATCAAAGTGAAAATCCGCATCGGCAAAGTATGCCAACAGTTGCTCGCAAACGGTTCTCGCAAAAACATTGCATGGAGCTTGCGACCTGGCTCCCGGCGCAAGAAATTCGATGCCGGTCAAGCATTCATCCGTGCAGTAAATGCCAATCACACCGAACGGGGATTTAAGTTTTGCCTGATAGTCCATAACAGAATGATAGCGCAAAAAAACAGGGAGGCGTCTGCCTCCCTGTTTTTTTGTGGCCCGCCAGAGCTTACGCTGCTGCTTTGGGCGCGCGGACTGCCAGTTTTTCTTTGATACGTGCCGACTTGCCGGAACGGTCGCGCAAGTAGTAGAGCTTGGCGCGGCGAACGTCGCCACGACGCTTCACTTCAATACTGGCGATGCTGGGCGAATAAGATTGGAATGTACGTTCCACACCTTCACCGGCAGAAACTTTGCGCACGATGAATGAGGAGTTGAGGCCCTTGTTACGCTTGGCAATCACCACGCCTTCGTAAGCCTGTACGCGTTTGCGCTCGCCTTCGACCACGTTCACGTTGACGATCACGGTGTCGCCGGGGGCGAAATTCGGAATTGTTTTACCCAGACGGGCAATTTCTTCTTGCTCAAGTATTGCGATCAGATTCATTTTGCTTCCTTTTCTTGTGCGGATGCTTGTTCCTGCTGGTACTCTGCCAGTAGCCGAGCTTCCTGTTTTGTTAACTGGCGTTGTGCCAGCAATTCCGGGCGACGTTCTGCAGTCCTGCCTACTGACTGCTTTAATCGCCACTTCTCTATCTCGGCGTGGTGCCCGGACATTAATACCTCCGGAATACCCTCGCCGTTATAAAATTCGGGCCGCGTGTAGTGGGGACAATCCAGCAGCCCTTTTACAAAGGAATCCTGCTGTGCGGATGCGTCATCGCCCAATACACCGGGAATCTGCCGCACCACACTATCCATCAACACCATCGCTGCCAACTCCCCACCGGACAAAACATAGTCACCGATGGAAAGCTCTTCATTCACTTGTTGCCTGATCAGTCGTTCGTCCACGCCTTCGTAACGGCTCGCCAACAATATCAAACCTTCTTCACGAGCCAGCAGCTCCATCACCACTTCATGGGTAAGCGGCCTGCCTTGCGGTGACAGATGAATCACACAACTCTTCACCACACCGGCTTGTGCCTGGCTTTGTCTGGCGGCACTGATTGATTTCTCCAGCGGCTCCGCCAGCATCACCATTCCGGGGCCGCCGCCATACGGACGGTCATCCACGGTGCGGTAATTATCAGTCGTAAAATCACGCGGATTCCACGTCTGCAACACAAACTTGCCCTGCTCAGAAGCGCGACGCGTTACACCATATTGGGTAATCGCGGCGAACATTTCCGGAAACAATGTAATAACATCAAACCGCATCTCAATTAGTGCTTTTCAGCCCAATCGGCAGACCAGTCCACACGAATCACTTTTTCCGTCAAGCTCACCTGCTTGATTGCACTGGCGATGAATGGAACTAAAATCTCGCCGCTCGCCCCCCGCACACACAGCACCTGATTGGCTCCGGTATCCATCAAATTGTCTACCGTACCCAAACTTTCGCCGGCCAGATTGACAACCTCAAGGCCGATCAAATCGGTCCAATAATACTCATCTTCAGCCTGTTGCGGAAGGCTGCTACGTGGCACCGCCACCAACAGGCCTTTATACTGCTCAGCCGTGGTACGGTCATTGCATCCGGGAAATTTGGCAATCAGGCCTTTGCTTTGCACAGCAAATTTTTCCACCACCATCTCGCGCCAGGGACGTTCCTCATCCCCCAGCCACCAGACTGAAAAATCGGCAAGACTATCCGTAAACTCGGTGTAAGTTTTAAGCTTCACCCAGCCTAATATTCCCTGCGCACCTGCCACACGCCCCATGATAACCATGGGGTCTGCTGCATCAGGCTTGGGCTGCTGCACCAGCGCGCTTAACCAGCTTGGCGACGGCTTCGCTCAATTGCGCGCCCTTTTCCTGCCAGTGAGCCACGCGATCCAACTGGATACGCATGCCATCGGCACCTTCAGGAGCAACCGGATTGTAAAAGCCGATGCGCTCAATGAAACGGCCATCACGGCGATTGCGTGAATCCGCTACCACCACGTTAAAAAATGGACGGTTCTTTGAACCGCCGCGTGAAAATCGAATAACAACCATAATTAACCTACTCTTCGTTAGCAAATGCCAAAGGGCGCGAATTCTACGACACTTTAGGGGAATATGGCAATAAGAAAATGCGTAGCGGGTGGTACCCGGTAAAACATCTAAATACTTCAGCCTGTAAAGAGCCAGAGTTTTTCCCCGGTTAACCAGTCCCTGACAGCAGAACGCTCTCGAACAATTTACTCAGACCAAACCAAGGTTATAATTATGACTATCTCGGCTACATACACTGAACTCGGCACTCTCTTTAACCAGCCGCCAATTGGGCGGCCAAATCTTTATGGACAGTACAAATGGCAACAAAACCTATTTCCAAATTCAAAATTAATGATCGCGTTCTTGTTTCCGCACCTGTAAATTCATTACCCGCCAAACATAACGGTCAAACCGGACGCATTACCGGTTTCGTCGAGGATTATCTTGTAATCGTCTATGTCAACGGTGAATCACTGCGCTTTCGTCCGGATGAACTGAAAATTTGTTTCAACAAGTAAATTATGCGCTGTGCAGTTTCAGCATGGCCGCTTCCAGCTTTCCTTCAACAATAAGCGGCGCAACCTCCTGTGCACGCTGCATGGCATGCACGATTAATTCGAACTCTTCGCGGCGCGGCGCATTCAGCACATAATTTGACACCGCGGACCGCTCACCGGGGTGCCCGATGCCGATTCGCAACCGCCAGAAATCGCGTGTACCGAGATGGGCGATAATGTCTTTCAAGCCATTATGCCCGCCATGTCCGCCACCCAGCTTTAACTTGGCACTACCGGGAGGCAAATCGAGTTCGTCATGCACCACCAGAATATTTTCCGGAAGTATCTTGTAAAACTGCGTCATAGCCCCCACTGCGCGCCCGCTGACGTTCATGAAGGTCTGCGGCTTAAGCAAGAACAATTCGTGGCTTCGCACATTCCCCTGCGCCGCTACGCCATGAAATTTGCCCTCTGCTTTGAAACTGCATTGATTGGCCTGCGCAAATTCATCCACCCACCAGAAACCGGCGTTGTGGCGGGTCGACTCATATTCCCGTCCGGGATTGCCTAAACCGACAATTAATTTAATTTCGCTCATAATGAAAAAACCCGCCATGCAATCCGTGGAAGCATGGCGGGTTTAAAGTGACATTGAAACTGGTTATTTAGCTGCCGGCTTTGCAGCAGGTTTTGCGGCGGCAGCAGGAACCGCAGCTTCGACTTCAGCTGTAGCAGCGGCTTCAACTGCGCCACGAGGTATTTGTACGGTAGCAACCACGGCTTCGGCAACATGCCCGCCATGACCCGCGACTTCAATACCCTTGGGTAGCTTGATATCTGCCACATGGATGGAATGACCGATTGCCAGCGTGGACAAATCCACTTCAATAAACTCAGGCAAATCAGCCGGCAAACAGGCGATATTCAAATCATTCAATACGTGGCTAACAATACCGCCGCTCAACTTCACACCGGGTGAAACCTCGGCATTGACAAAGTGCAATGGCACTTTCATGTGGATCTTCTTGTTTTTCGACACGCGCTGAAAGTCGATATGCTGAACTTGTTGACGGAACGGATGCATGACGAAATCACGCAACAGCACTTGTTGCTTTGTACCGTCCAGATCAAGAGTGAGCACCGATGCGTGGAAAGTTTCCTTGCGCAGGCTGTGGAACAGGTCATTGTGGTCGATATCGATCAGCGTTGGCTCATTGACACTTTCGCCTTCGCCATAAATAATGCCGGGTACACGTCCTGCCTTGCGCAGACGGCGGCTCGCACCCGTTCCTTGCGCCTTGCGGGTTGTTGCTGATATTTCAGTTGTCATTTTACTTCTCCACTTCAATTTTAAACTACCCGCGACCAGGTAGTTTAAGGTTATCGACCACCTGCTGGTGGTCGTTTAAAATTTTTAACTCGCGCTTGTTCGCGTCATACTTTAATCAATAAACAGCGAGCTCACCGATTCTTCCGCATTAATGCGGCGCATGGTTTCAGCCATCAGTTCGGCCACACTTAATTGGCGTATGCGTTTGCACGCTTTGGCTTCTTCGCGCAACGGTATGGTGTCAGTTACCACCAACTCATCCAGCGCGGAATTCTCAATACGCCCGATTGCAGGCCCAGACAATACGGGATGCGTACAATAAGCAATCACTCGCTCCGCACCCTTTTCTTTCAATGCTGCCGCAGCTTCGCACAACGTATTCGCGGTATCCACCATATCGTCCATGATAAGGCAGGTACGCCCCGTCACTTCACCGATGATATTCATCACTTTGGCTACATTCGGCTTGGGGCGACGCTTGTCGATAATCGCCAAGTCCGCATCCATTTGTTTTGCCAATGCACGGGCCCGCACTACGCCGCCCACGTCCGGCGACACTACAACCAGATTTTTGTAATTACATTTCCAGACATCGGAAAGCAAAATCGGGCTGGCGTAAATATTATCCACCGGAATCGCGAAAAATCCTTGTATCTGATCCGCGTGCAAATCCATGGTCAATACACGGTCCACACCCACGCCTGTCAGCATATCCGCCACCACTTTGGCGGTAATCGCTACACGGGCAGAACGCGGACGACGATCCTGTCTAGCATAGCCCATGTAGGGCAACGCGGCAGTGATACGGCCGGCTGAAGCACGCTTAAGCGCATCCACCATCACCAGCACTTCCATCAAAGTATCATTCGCCGGGGCACAAGTGGATTGCAGCACGAACACATCTTTGCCGCGCACATGCTCAAGTATTTCCACCATCACTTCACCATCGGAGAATCGTCCGACGGTGGCTCTACCGAGGCGGGTGCCCAAATGCCGGGCAACTTCTTCTGCGAGCTTGGGATTGGCATTGCCGGTGAACACCATCAAACTGTCGTGGGACACGTTAACCCCTAAGGTTTAGGAAATCTCTGCAAATTAAATTATTAGAGGTTCCCTTAGAATGAGCCGAAATCAAAAACGGGCGCAAGCGCCCCAGTTTCCCCCTCCCCATCCCTCCCCCCGCAAGCGGTAGAGGGGACAAGGTCTCGCTTTGCGAGTTTCACACTTATAACTGGCTGGGGAGGTAGGGATCGAACCTACGAATGCCGGAATCAAAATCCGGTGCCTTACCACTTGGCGACTCCCCAATAAAATCGAATTTCACCTGCTTAAAAACTCTGTAACGGATGCTGCGTCAAACCTCGTGCCACAATACCCCGCATATCCGCAGGCAACTGTTTTAGCACTGCTTGCGCTTGTTCTTCGCTGGCAAACTCAGCAAATACACAGGCACCCGAACCGGTCATCTGTGCCTGCGCAAACTGCCCCAGGAAAACCAGATGCCGAGCCACTTCCGGGTACAAATTACATACCACCGGCTGCAAGTCATTATGCAAATGCGCCATTGGAAGGGCGCGAATTGTGAGGGAAATCGTATCCCGTGTCAATTCCGGACGTGCAAAAATCTCTGCAGTGGCAACATGCACGGGAGGAAATAGCACGATATACCAAGCTTCTGGCAGGGAATATGCCTGTAATTGTTCGCCGACTCCTTCAGCAAATGCATTCTCTCCGAACACAAAAACCGGGACATCTGCCCCCAGCGAAAGCCCAATTTGCATCAAGCGTTCACGCGACAGCCCTAAATTCCACAACCAGTTAAGAGCCAGCAGCGTAGTGGCCGCATCCGAACTCCCGCCACCCAAACCTCCGCCCATTGGAATACGCTTCTCGACCGCGATGTCCACACCCAAAGTACATCCGCATTCCCGCTGCAGCAAACGCGCTGCACGGACGCACAGATCATGCTCCTGCGGCACGCCTTCCAGATCATTACTCCGGCACACCCTGTCGTCCTGACGCAAGGTAAAATGCAAAGTATCGTTAAAATCGATAAAACGAAACACTGTTTGCAACAGATGATAACCATCCGCCCGCCTGCCAATCACGTGCAGGAACAGGTTCAGTTTGGCCGGTGCCGGGCAACTCAGGGTATTGAGTGTATTTCCCATTGGTCAATGACTAATTGTAACTCCAGCCCTTCACGTTGGGCCGTTATTCTTACCGGCAGACTATCGGGGGTTGGTGTGGCATACCGAGTGTAATGAATTTCCCAACCCTCCTGCTGAATGGAGCTTGTTTGCCCGTGTTCATCATGCTCTACTATTGCCTTGCCATCCGGCTCAGGCAGTGCCAACACCCAATAGCGCAATCCCGCCAGAGGCAAAGACCAACCCAGCACATTTTCCGTTAACTCCCCGGTGCTGTGCGCCGTGTAATGCTTATCTGCCGTGTCGAGTATGACTAACTGCTTATCGCTTCGAATACGCGCCACAGTATAGCCAAGCGGAGCCATGAGCAGAATATCATCCTCTTCAGCATGATGCGTCCAGCGAATATTGGCTGAGGAGCGCTCGCCGTCATGCTTGACCGAAATCCGGCCATTCAACACAAAAGGACTCTGTTCAGCCGAGGATGGGCGAAGTGTTAACTGGCCGGTCGGCACGCTTGAGCACCCGGCAATAAGAAATACAAGCAGCCACACTAACCAACGAGTCATGCTGAAATCAAGGATTAAATTTTTTCACGGTCGCCTGCAATACTTCGTTGTCCTGATGAGCTTTCAAAGCCTCACTCCATACCTTCCTGGCTTGATCCTTATCTCCCCGAACCCATAGCACCTCGCCGAGGTGGGCAGCGATTTCCGGGTCTCCATTTACGTTATAGGCACGATGCAAAAATTCCAGACTTTTCTCAAAATTCCCCAGCCGGTAATGTCCCCACCCCACACTGTCGATAATACCCGCGTCATCCGGTGCAAGCTGACTCGCCTTCTCGACCAGCTGCATTCCTTCCTGAATACGCTCGTTGCGATCCAGAAAACTATAGCCCAGCGCATTGTATGCCTGTGCATAATCCGGCTTGATCTCAATCACCTTGCGCATCATCTGTTCGAAAATATCATGTTTGCCAAGTTGCTCGGCCAGCATTGCAGTTTCATACAAAAGATCTGGATGATTAGGCAGTTTTTCCAAGCCTTGCGTCAACACCTGATAGGCCGCGTCCGGTTGTTTCGAATCGCGCAACAAGTCTGCTTCAACCGAAAGCAATTGCACGCGCTGCTGATTATTCTGAGCATTGGTCTGGTGCAAATAGTCGCGAGCCTCATCCAACTTGCCCGCCTTGGACAGCAAATAGGCCACTCGCATGCGGGCGGTAAATAAATATTCACCGTCAACCACTTGACGATAATTTTGCAACGCATCATTATCATGTTTTTTTGCTTCGTTGAGCTGGCCGAGGTAGTAATACACCGTACTTTCATCTTTTTTGCCTTTGACCAACGCCAGCCGCAACTCACTATCCGCCCGGTCAAGCTCTCCCAATTCCAGCGACAACATGGCCACAGCAAAAGCAAGATCAGCGTTGTCCGGATGAACATCAAGAACTCGCTGAAATTCCGCACGGGATTCCGAATACTGCTTTTCCTCAAGCAATATCCGCGCATAAACCAAGCGTGCCTCACTAGCATCGGGATAAGCTGCAAGATAATTTTTCAGGAGCAAGAGCGCTTGCTCCGGAGAATTCTGCTGCAACAACTGCACCTCAAACAATGCAGCCAAATCCCAATCCGGGCGCAAGACACGTGCTTGACGCACTTCGGCTAGAGCTATATCTCGCTTGCCAGCCGAAGCGGCGGCCTGAGCTTCCACAAAATGCGCTTCTTCCACCCGGGGATAAGGCTGCGCCAAGTCGTGTAACAGCGTATAGACGGCCTCCCTATCCGGGTAGCGCACCAACAAAGCATAAGTCTGCGTAAATGTGTTTCCGGCGCGTGTAGGATAGGCAGACAGCATTTCAACCAGATAGGGACGCGCCTCATCCAATTTTCCACCACTCAGCAATACCGTAGTCAGCAACTGTTTTGCCTGATGTGAACCCGGCTCCAGTTTCAACCAAAGAGTGAGCGCTTCCACCGACTTATCCATTTCATGCGCATCAAAAGCCATCTGCGCTGCGCGGCGCGCCACTCTGGGGTCTTGCGTCTCTTTGGCCAAATCCATGTATACCTGCGCGGCCAATTCGGAATTTCCGCGCTGGCTTGCTATATCACCCAGCAAGAATCCGTAAAGCGTATCGCCGGTTAATTCCAGATTAGGTAATTTAGGCGGAGGCTCGACAACCGGGGCAGGAGACTCCACCACCGGCTTGGGTGGCTCGACCACAATCTGTTGCGGCGCATGCGCGCAAGCAACCAATAAAAGTGGAAGAAAAATTGCCCTGTGCCTGAAAATCATCATAATTAAATATTTCAATCCTGTTTTGCCAAGGTGGCCGTTCGACTCGAATGTCTGTAAAAAATTCACTGCCGGTGCCTGTTTACCCATTTTAGGTTATATTGGGCCACCATCACAACCCACAAACATTTGTATGACCGTTGTCGCCCCGCTTACTCTGTCCGCCCGCAACCTGTTCCGCCGTTCCGGGCAGCACGAAATTATTCGTGGCATTTCGCTGGAACTCAGACACGGAGAAGTGCTCGGTTTACTCGGACACAATGGGGCAGGAAAAAGCACCACGATGCAAATGCTGACAGGTGCACTCTCGCCGCAATCCGGCCAGATTACAATATGCGGTCATGACATGGCCAGCCAGCCGGAGCTCGCCAAGGCACATATCGGATTCCTTCCGGAAACCCCCCCGCTTTACCGCGAAATGCGTGTGGACGACTTCTTGCTTTTTGCCGCAAAACTGCACCGGGTGCCTCGTTCTCAAATGACCCGTTACCTGAGCGAAACCAAGCGCCGTTGCGGCCTGCAAAGTTGCGGCAATAAAATTATCGGCACGCTTTCCAAAGGATACCAGCAGCGCGTCGGCATTGCCCAGGCGATCATCCATCAACCTGAAGTCATTATCCTCGACGAACCCACAGTTGGCCTTGACCCGTCGCAGATTCGCGATATTCGTGCGCTCATCCGCGAATTGGGCGACACACACAGCGTCATTTTATCCACGCACTTGTTAAGCGAAGTAGCCAGCATTTGTGACCGTGTCGAAATCATCCACCACGGGCGTCTGATTTACAGCGACAGCAGCGAACGAATGCAGCAGTATGGACATCAGCCCGGTTTCATTGTCACCCTGCTCGCCCCCCCTTCTCTTGCCGAATTACAAGCCATTGAGGGCGTACAACAAGTCGAACCGCTCTCCAATACACAGTTTCGCATTCTTTATGCTGCCGATGCTTCTTCTGACCCTGGTTCCAAACTGCTTGAGCTCGCGGCGCAGCATGGCTGGCAGGCCAAGCAACTGGTACCGCTGCAAGCTCGACTGGAAGATGTATTCATGCAGATCACCCAAGATGAAGTTGAGAAAGCTTGAGTCCCCCATGATCCTGACTATCGCCCATAAAGAATTTCGCAGCTTATTTGCCGCTCCTTCAACATGGCTGATTCTGGGAACCCTGCAGCTTATATTCGCTTGGTTTTTTCTGGCCCGGCTGGATGCATTTCTGCAAGTTCAGGCCCAATTGGCGCAAATAGGCAACGCACCGGGTGCAACTTTATCGGTTGCTGTTCCCTTGTTTGGTACCCTCGCAATCATCCTGATGATGCTCGTTCCGATATTTACCATGCGCCTGCTTGCCGAAGAAAAACGTAACCAAACACTGGTATTGCTGATGACTTCGCCCGTGTCGGCCAGTCACATTGTGCTGGGCAAGTTTGTCGGCCTGATGCTGTTTTTACTGTTGATTGTTGCCAGTTGCACCCTGATGGTTGTGTCACTTGCTGCAGGCACGCAATTGGATATGGGTTTATTGCTGAGCAACGCCTTGGGGGTGTTGCTGCTTGCCTCCAGTTACGCCGCACTGGGACTTTATATGTCGTCCCTCACCTCGCAGCCCGTGGTAGCAGCAATTACCTCACTTGCTGCGCTGTTCGGATTATGGTTGATAGAAATCAGCGCGATGGACAACGACAACGCATTACACCCGTTTACACCGACCAGCCATTTTCAGAATTTCAACATCGGCCTGTTAAACAGCACTGACCTGATTTATTTTCTGGTATTTCTCGCCACTTTTTTATTGCTGACAATACGGCGAGTCAATAACAACCGAATTTACGGGTAAGTTAATGGGGGGGAGTTGCTGCTCTGAATAATGGGCGAGGTGCGCCAATTCCCCCTCCCTGCCCTCCCCCGGCGGGAGAGGGTTCTGTCCCTTCTTCCAACGGGGGAGGGTTAGGGAGGGGGAGTTTTTTGCTTCAATGTAAGGTAGTTAAGCGTAACACCGCAGTCGTTGCGAAAACTCCTGTAGCGCTGCAATTCCGCTGCTTTCAGCGCGGTGACACCAGTCTTCCAGTTGTTTGACGAGCTGTTCTTTGCTGGCTGTTGAGCGTTGCCAGATCTCGGCCAGTTCCTGACGTAGGCCATACGCTTTTGCAAGCGTCGGACTAGCCTCCATGAGTTCAGCCAGTTTGGTCTTTTGCACTTGAGTCAGAATACTTTCATCTAAATGCAGCCACTGCCTGACACGGGCCACATCCACATCAAACTTGTCGGTAGCTTGCAGCTTAATCCGGGAAATTTCTTCAGCATAGGTTTTCTTCAGCGACTTGGCATATTTCGCTGTCACTTCATACCGATTGGCAATAACCGCCTGTAATGTTTCCATGTCACAAACGGTCTTTGCCGGATTCATGCGCAATTGCGGAGCAAGTTTCTTTACTTGCGCCAAGCCAATCGCCTGCAGAATGCGAATGTACATCCAGCCAATATCGAACTCATACCATTTACTGGAAAGTTTGGCTGAAGAAGCATAGGCGTGATGATTATTGTGCAATTCTTCACCGCCAATAAAAATCCCGACCGGTACAATATTGGTGGAAGCATCCGCACACTGAAAGTTGCGATAGCCCCAATAATGCCCTGCGCCATTGATGATGCCTGCCGCATTCACGGGTATCCATGCCATCTGTACCGCCCAGATAGTTATGCCGATGGGGCCGAACAGTACAACATTCGCAACCAGCATGAGTGAGATGCCTAATGCGCTGTGTTTGCTGTAGAGGTTGCGTTCCAGCCAATCGTCAGGTGTGCCGTGACCGTAGCGCTCCATGGTTTCCTTGTTTCCGGCTTCCTTGCGGTACAGTTCGTAACCTTGAAACAATACTTTCTTGATACCCAAAACAACCGGGCTGTGGGGATCTTCAGCCGTTTCACATTTGGCATGGTGTTTACGGTGAATAGAGGCCCATTCCTTGGTGATCACACCCGTGGCAAACCACAGCCAGAAACGGAAAAGATGGCTGGGAACGGGATGTAAATCCAACGCTCGGTGCGCTTGGTGACGGTGCAGAAAAATAGTGACACATGCAATTGTAATCTGGGTCAAAACCAGCGTTACCAGCACATAGCCCCACCAGGGCAAATCAATCAGACCGGTGTACATACTCCCCTCCTTGTGTACAACAAATTATAGTTATAGTGTTCATAAAAACATTAAAGACAATCAGCACAACCTTAAAACAAACTTAACCTACCCAGCCACGTGCCTCATTGTAATCGGGAAAGGCACGTATATCGGCATCAACAAACAACCGTGACAGCCATGCTTGCCAAGTCAGCCATTGATCATCCGTCACCACCGCAATCCTGTTGAAATCATGCTGGTGTTCGCGGCTGAAAAATTTAATTTCTTCCCACGCCACATCCACCGTATAACTAATCATGTCGCGCAGGTCGAATAAAAGGTTGACCTCGCCGGGAGATTTAAGTTCATATAAAGCCAACTCTTCGAATTGCTTGAAATCAGCCAAGGTAAACTCACCCAGCACTGCGAGAGTGATCAAATTATTGCTTTGTTCTATGGTAATCATGGGAGCTCTCTTTTCGTTGATTGTGCATCATGCTTTGGCACCAGCATCAAGCTTATCACACCGCCCGCAATTATGAGCGCCATGCCTAACCATCCGGTGAGCGGCAAAGCCTCTCCCCAGACAATCATGCCGAATAAACTGGCAAAAATAATCGTGCTATACGCCAGACTGCCTACCACCAGAGTTCTACCCACCCGGTAAGCACGCGTCATGGCAAGTTGGGCAAGTGTGGCACTCAGCCCCAGTCCAAGCAGGATAGCGCCTCCTTTTGGGGTAACTGCATGTACCGTATCAAATAAAATCCATATACCACTGCCAATTGATGCCATCAAGCTGAAATAAAACACAATACGCGTTTCCGGCTCCCCTGTCTGTCCCAGCTGCCTGACGTTCAGGTAGGCGATCCCGGCAAGAAACCCCGAAACCAGGCCCAGCAATCCCGGCAGCAATTGATCATGCTGCAAGGTTGGATGCAGCAATAAAACCACCCCGCAAAATCCCAGAGCAATGGCAATAGTGACCGGCAAATGAAATTTATCCTTGAATATCACCATGGAAAATAGCGTGAGAAACAAAGGAGCGGTATAGTTGAGCGTGACCGCAGTAGCAAGCGGCAGTACAGTGATGCAGTAAAAATAAAGCGCGAGGGCCACGGTTCCCGAAACACCGCGAATCAGGTGACTGCGCCAATGGTGTGTGGCAATTGTAACGCCCTGCTGCCGCATGAGGAGATAAACCATCAGCAATCCCAATACCGAGCGATAGAAAACCAGTTCAACATGGGAGAAATAAGCCGCGCCGAGTTTGACGAATACGCCCATGCAGCCGAACATGAAACCGGCAACCAGCATCCAGAGTGCGCCCATGCTAGGCTGTTATTCCCTCGGGGAAATGACGTTCAAAGATGAGGGTCAAGGTGACGCCGCAAAAATTCATGAAAATGCAACATACCATCTTCTGTTGGTGACTGATACGGGCCTTGCTCGTCCAACCCCCGCTGGTACAGCGATTTACGCCCCTGATGCATACGCATGCAAATGATATCGTCTTCAATAGCCGTTTCGTTATAGGCCTTTTGTTCTGCCTCAACATACTCGCGCTCAAACAACACAATGTCTTCAAGGTAATAAAACTCGACGATATTGGTGCAGGCTTCAGGGCCGCGCGGCACAAGAGTACTGATGACCAGCGTTCCGGGATACCACTCGACCATGATATTGGGATAATAAGTCAGCCAGATTGCGCCGTATTTGGGCAACGTCCCACCGTGGTAACGCAAAACTTGCTCCTGCCACTTGCCATACACATCGCTGCCCACTTTGCGGAGCGCGTTGCTGATACCTACGGTTTGCACGCTGTAATGCTCACCGAATTCCCACTTCAGCACATCGCAATCGACGAAGTTTCCCAAACCGGGATGGAACGGAACAACGTGATAATCTTCCAGGAAGACTTCGATGAACGTCTTCCAATTGAACGCATATTCATCCACTTGCACGCGATCCAGCATGTAACCGGAAAAATCGAGATCTTGCATCACACCGACTTTTGCCAGATCTTTGGCAACATCCCGCTTGCCAGAGAACAACATGCCATTCCAATTTTGCAGCGGTGACTTGTTCAGATGCAAACAGGGATTTTCCGGAAAATGCGGCGCGCCCATCAGCTTGCCGTCCGTCTGATACGTCCAGCGATGCAGTGGGCACACAATATGTTTGGCACTTCCGCGCCCCTGCAGTATGGTCGCCTGACGATGGCGGCAGATATTGCTCAATAGCTCAACCCCATTCGGATTACGCACCAGCATTTGCCCCGAACCATCCAGCACATGATAGTCGCCGAGATTGGGCACCAGCAATTCATGCCCAACGTAATTCGGCCCCTGCTCAAACAGCACGCGCGCTTCCAACTCCAATATTTCAGGATCGAAATGCCAGCTTAACGGCGGTTGTGCATTGGAACGAGTGAACTGCTTGACTTGCGCTATTTCTGACATACCCACGTCTGCCTGACAAAAAGGTGAATACGGTTTTGAGGTTCAAATGCAATTGTCCCTTAAAACAAGGGGAGGGGCAAGAAAAAACTATATGCCTCCATGCAACCGGTTATATCTCTTGGCATAACTAGGGGCTTGTATGTCACTTACAGAAATGCGAGCCAACTGTAGCACTTTTGTGCTACAGTTGGCTCATTCCTTGATTATTGGAGGCTGCCATGTCCACAACTACCATACGCTTACCTGATGACCTTAAAGCGCGCGTTGCTGCAGCGGCAAAGCGTTCCGGCAAAACCACGCACAATTTCATTCTTGAGGCAATTGCAATAAAGACGGATCAAGATGAGATGCGTGCTAATTTTGATGCAGTTGCAGAGGATCGCTATGCACGTATCGTTGCCACCGGAAAAACCATTCCTTGGCAAGAAATGCGCGGATATCTGGAAGACCGTCTTGTCGGCAAAGAAGTAAAACGTCCTGCATCACGAAAACTGGCACGCTGAAGGTGTCCCATATTGTGCTGGCATCAGAAGTTGGCGATGATTTTGATCGTATCTTCGACCACCTGACCCAATATCAAATTGAAAATCCATCTATGCGAATTCGGGAGATTATCGAGGCGATTAATGTGCTTGAGCATAACCCCATGATTGGTCGCCCCGCGAATAATGACAAACGTGAACTCGTAATAGGACGTCGCTCACATGGCTATGTAGCTTTGTACCGTTACATTGTCGAAATCGATACTGTTTTTGTCCTCGCCGTACGAAGCCAAAAAGAAGTAGGCGACGAGGAGTTTTGAACAGCTTTAAGTGCATAATTTAATTTGCAATCAATTGATATATTATATAATTCGCTGACTGCAATAGCAGTTTCCTGCCGGTCACCATACAAACCATTTATCAGGGGAAAAATAGCAATGAAAAACTACATTTTGGCAGTAGCTCTCTCCGC
>Ga0316224_1000291_pt1 | contig 75775 bp, 63 predicted proteins | sample TBH18013metaG_FD_206254 | JGI IMG/M metagenome (GOLD analysis project Ga0316224, IMG submission 206254) | Freshwater microbial communities from Trout Bog Lake, Wisconsin, USA - TBH18013 | ecosystem: Environmental > Aquatic > Freshwater > Lake > Hypolimnion/Profundal zone | place: USA: Wisconsin... | reverse complement strand
CTGGGGAGCGTTGAATTTCTGGCCGATCAGGCGCTTGACGGCGAACAGGGTGCGCTGGGGATTGGTCACGGCCTGGCGCTTGGCGATGTGCCCGACCAGCACGTCGCCCTTGTCGGTGAAGGCGACCACCGAGGGCGTGGTGCGGCTGCCCTCGCGGTTGGGGATGACCCGCCGCTCGCCGCCTTCCATCACGCACGCGCAGCTGTTGGTGGTTCCCAGGTCGATGCCGATGAGCTTGCCTGACATGCGTTACTCCCGCGTGGACGGTGGCTTCAGGATGGGTTGGCGATGCCGTCGGGATTGTGGTTGACGATCACCCGCGCCGGCCGGAGCAGGTGCTCACGGAGCATGTAGCCGCGCTCGTAGATGGCGGCCACCGAGCCATCCGGAAGTTCGGGCTGGCTGGTGGTGGTGAGGGCCTCGGAATTCTGGGCGTCGAAGGGGTCGCCGACCTTGACCGGCAGCGCCTCCACCCCGGCCTTGCGCACGGCCTCCTGCATCTGCTTCTGGATCAGCAGCACGCCGGCGTTGAAATCCTCGAGGCTGGCGTAGGTGGAGCTGAGGCAGCGCTCGAAGCTGTCCAGGACCGGCAGGATCTCCATGAGCAGCTTGCGCTCCGCGAGCGATACGGCCAGCGAGGTCTCCCGGCCCACCCGGTTGCGGTGGTTGGTGAAGTCCGCCAGCAGCCGGTGGTGCTTGTCGCGCTGATCGCCCTCGGCCTTCTCCAGGGCCGCGATCCGGGTGCGGGCCTTGTCCAGTTCGGCCTCCAGGTCCTCGCGCTTCATGGAGCCGGTGGCCTTCTCCGCACCGTCGGCGGCCTCGGGATCGTAGTCGGCGATCTCGTCGGCGAGGGCCTGGAGGTCGTCGACCTCGCCGAACTCCTCCATGGTCAGGTCAACGGTGTGGTCGGCATCCGCCGGGAGGACTTCCCGGCTGGCATTGGGGTTTCTGGGGTGCGTGGGTTCTGTCATTTAGGACTCGATAATGAAACGTTTAGGGAACCCCGTCAAACGGAGGCAGGCCCCCGGCGCTGGATTTCATCCGACCACCAGGCCAGACTGCCGGCCACCTTCATGTAATCGAGCCGGAGCGGACCCACCAGGGCGAAGGTGACCTGGGCGTTGCGCCGCACGGTGACCGTGCGCAGCGCCGTGGCCAGGGGCATCTCCTGGAGGAAGGGGTTTTCCGAGCCCAGGAGGAGCTGGACCTGGCCGCGGGCGGCCTCGGCGAAGGCGTTGAGCAGGTGGGCCAGCCGCTCGTGCTGTTCGAAGGTCTCGATCAGGGCGCGGAACCGGGCCGGATCCAGGAATTCCGGGCAGCGGCCAAGCTCCCCCAGGCCGGCGACCACCACCGGCGATTCGCCGGCCCCGGTCATCCGTTCCGCCAGCACCGACAGGTGCCGGCGATGGTCCTGGGAGTCGTTCGCCTGGCCAGCCAGGTCGGAGATCAGGCGGTCGCGCATCTGGGGAAGCGAGCAGCCGGCAAAGTGGGCGGTCGCGAAGTTTCCCAGCTCCACCAGGGTGGTGGCGGGAAAACCCCAGGGATTGGCCATGATCTGGTGCTCCACCTCGCCCCCGGAGCCCACCCAGACGGTGACGATCCGGGCCGGCGGCTGTTCCGGGCCCAGCCCGACGAATTCCAGCCGGACCAGGCTGCTCTGGCGGATGTGGTGGGGCAGGGCGATGCAGATGCCGCGCATGGCCTCGGACAGGATCCGGCTGGCGTTGCGCAGCCACTGGGCCTCCCCCTCCTCGCCGTCCAGGCCGCCGATGGCCTCGGAAAGCCGCGCGCCCAGCACCGGGTCGGGCCGGATCGGCTGCACGAAGTGGTCGACGTAATAGCGGTAGGCCTTCTGGGTGGGGACCCGGCCCGCCGAGGTGTGCGGCTGGTCCAGCAGGGCCTCGTCCTCCAGATCCGCCAGGACGTTGCGGATGGTGGCCGAGGAGAAGGAGCCGGGGATGCGCTTGGACAGGATCCGGGAACCCACCGGCTCCCCCTCCACGAGGTAGGTCTCGATGAGCGCCTTCAAAACCGATTCGCTGCGAGGAGAAAGGTTGAAATCCAAGGTGGGGGTCCCCGGGGCTGCCCGCGGGAAGGGTCATGCCTGTCACAACTATACTTCATTTTCCGGTCGGCACCCGGGACCCGGGCCGGATTCGCTAAGCTGGAGAGATGCCCGACCCCCTCGAACTCCTTTGCGACATCTGCCGGCGCCTGCACGCCCGGAACCTGCTGGCCGCCGCCGACGGCAATGTCAGCGTGCTCCTGGACGACGGCCGGATCGCCATCACCCCCGCGGGCGTGGCCAAGGCCCGCATGGAACCCGCCGACCTGGCCTACCTGGAGCCCGGCGGGACGGTCCTGTCCGGCCGGCCCAGCAGTGAACGCCTCATGCATCTGGCCATCTACCGGGCCTGCCCCGAGGCCCGGGCGGTGGTCCATGCCCACCCGCCGACCGCCGTCGCCTGGAGCCTGGCCCGGCCGGACCTGGCCTGCCTGCCCGGGGACGCCCTGCCGGAGGTGATCCTGGCCGCCGGGGCGATCCCCTTCGTGCCCTACGCCCGGCCCGGCACCGCGGCCATGGGCGAGGTGCTGGCGCCGTTCCTGCCGGAGCACCGGCTGCTGGTCCTGGCCCGGCACGGGGCCCTGGCCTGGGGCGAGACCCTGGAGGAGGCCTACAACGGCATGGAGCGGCTGGAGCACGCCAGCCAGATCCTCGCCGCCGCCGAGCGCCTGGGCGGGGCGCTGCCGCTGCCCGCGGCCGAGCTCGAGGCCCTGCGCCAGGCCCGCGCCCAGTCGGGCCGGAGGCTGCTGTGAACCCGCTCGAATCCATGGCCCTGCGCCACGACGGCCGGGCGCTCCGGATCCTGGACCAGACCCTGCTCCCGCACCGGGAGCTCTGGCTGGACGCCAGCGACCCCGCCGCCATGGTCCTGCACATCCGCCGCCTGGCGGTGCGGGGCGCGCCGCTCATCGGCGTGGCCGCGGCCCTGGCGCTGGCCACCCTGGCCCAGGACGGCGCCGCCCCGGGGGAGCTCCGGCTGGCCGCGGCCCATCTGCGCCGGGCCCGTCCCACCGCCGTCAACCTCATGTGGGCCATGGACCGGATGACCGCCATCCTGGACGGCGGCCGCTTCGCCGAGGACGTGGTGGTCGCCGAGCTGGTGGCCGAAGCCGAGGCGATCTTCCATGAGGACGTGGCCCTCTGCGAGGCCATGGCCGGCCAGGGCCTGCCCCTGTTCGCCCCGGGCGAGGCCGTGCTCACCCACTGCAACTCCGGCGGGCTGGCCACCGCCGGCATCGGCACCGCCTTCGGGGTGATCCGCCGGGCCTGGGAGGCCGGGAGGGTGGCCCACGTCTACGTGGACGAGACCCGCCCGCTGCTCCAGGGCGCCCGGCTCACCGCCTGGGAACTGGCCCGGCTGGGCATCCCCCACACCCTCATCACCGACAGCATGGCCGCCATCCTGCTCCGGGACGGCAAGGTCCAGCGGGTGCTGGTGGGCGCCGACCGGGTCGCCGCCAATGGCGATTTCGCCAACAAGGTCGGCACCTACGGGCTGGCCGTGCAGTGCCGCCACCACGGCGTGCCGTTCCATCCGGTGGCGCCCTGGTCCACGGTCGACCTGGCCTGCCCCGACGGCCCGGCCATCCCGATCGAGCTGCGCGACCCGGCCGAGGTCCGCGGCCAGGGCGGCCGCGCCTGGGCGGCCGAGGACACGCCGGCCTTCAACCCGTCCTTCGACGTGACCCCGGCGGAGCTGGTGACCAGCCTGGTGCTGGACCGGGCCGTGGTCACGGGGCGGGAACTGGCCGAGGGTCGCCTCAGGACCCTCCAATAAGTGTTTAAACGCAGAAAAGAATATAAATTGTCGGCCAGCCCGCCGGTCGATGGCGGTGGCCGGAAATGCGCTACGATCAGTTGAAAACCTCAACCGTACCCATTTTTCCCGGGGCTGCCTCCATGTCGCATTCAATATCCGCCCGTTCCCGGGAGACCTCGTGACCACGGGTGGGCCTGGGGAGCCTTCCGGCCTTGCGGGTGCGGACGCGACCCTCATTCCGGCCATGCTCCTCGGCGATCCGGTCCGCCCGATCGGCGCGGGGCTCCGGGACCAGGAAGCCAAATTCGAGAAGATCTTCAACAGCTCTTCCATGCTTCTGGCCTTCACGGAGCGGGAGGGGGGCCGCATCCTGGACGTGAACCATGCCTGGATCCGGGCGGCCGGCATCACCCGCGACGAGGCGCTCGCCAAGACCGGCTCCCAACTGGGGCTCTGGACCGATCCCCAGGACCGGGACGCGATCCTCTCCGAACTGGAGGCCGCGGGCCGGGTGCAGAACCATGCCTGCCGGCTGCGCATGGGCGGGCGGACCTTCCCGGCCCGGATCTCGGTCGATCCGGTCGCCATGGCCTCGGGCGCCCACCTCCTCTGGGAGATCCAGGACCTGACGGAACAGGAGCGGCTCGCCCAGCTGGCCGCGGGGCGGGAGGAGATGTTCCAGCAGGTCTTCCAGAACGCCCCCTGCGCCATCAGCCTGACCCGGGTCGCGGATGGCCGGATCCTGCAGGTCAACCGGGCGTGGGTCGCGCTGCTCGGGTGGTCCGAAGCGGAGGCGGACGGCAGGACCCTCCTGGAGCTCGGTCTCTACCGGAATCCCGAGGATCGCCTGATGTTGCACCGCGACATGGATGCGGCCGGGCGGGTGGAGAACTGGTCTTTCCTGGGCCGCCGCAAGGACGGCGTGCTCCTGCACCTGCAGGTGGGGGTGAGCCGGGTGCGGCTGGAGGGCACGGAATGCTTCCTGGCGGTCCTCCAGGATTTCTCGACCCTGCATGAAGCCGAGGAGGCGGTCCGGGTCAGCGAGGCCCGGTTCCGGGCCCTCCTGGACGCCTCGCCGATCGCGATGGTGGTCGTCCGCGGGGACGCCACCCGGTTCGCGAACCCCCGGTTCCTCGAGCTGTTCGGCCTGGAGGACGGCGAGGCGGTCCTCGGCCGTTCCATCCTCGAAAGGGTCGCCCCCGCCTGCCACCCGGCGATCCTCGAGCGGGTGCGCCTGCGCCAACAGGGCCTGCCGGTGCCCGCGGAGACCGACCTGGTGGCCCTGCGCGGGGACGGGTCGGAGTTCCCGATCCATATCGTGGCCGCGGAGATGGTGTTCGCCGAAGGGCCGGCCACGGTCATCTTCATCACCGACCTGAGCGAGCGGGTCCGGGCCGAGGAGCAGCGGGCCCAGATCCAGGCCCAGTTCCTCCAGTCCCAGAAAATGGAGAGCCTGGGCGTGCTGGCGGGGGGCGTGGCCCACGACATGAACAACGTGCTGGGCGCGATCCTGGCCCTGGCCTCGGTGCACCAGCTGGCCCAGCCACCGGAGACGCCCCTGGGCGCGGCCCTCGGCACCATCGCCCAGGCGGCCACCCGCGGCGGCAGGATGGTCAAGAGCCTGCTGAACTTCGCCCGGGTCACCCCGGCCGAGCGGAAGGAACTGGACCTGAACGCCATCCTGCGGGAGGAGGTCCACCTCCTGGAGCGCACCACCCTGGCCCGGGTCCGGCTGATCCTGGATCTGGCCGGCGGGCTGCGGCCGGTGCGCGGCGACGCCAGCGCCCTGACCCACGCCTTCATGAACCTGTGCGTGAATTCGGTGGACGCCATGGCCGATCAGGGCACCTTGACCCTGCGCACCCGCAACGCCCCGGATGGCACCGTGGAGGTGGCGGTGGAGGATACTGGCACCGGCATGCCCACGGAGGTGCTGGACCGGGCCACCGAGCCGTTCTACACCACCAAGCCGGTCGGCAAGGGCACCGGCCTGGGCCTGTCCATGGTCTACAGCACCGTCAAGGCCCATGACGGCCGGATGGAGATCCTCAGCGAACCGGGCCGGGGCACCTGCGTGCGGATGTTCTTCCCGGCCGGCGGGGTCGCGGAAACCACCGCTGGAAGCAGGGACGGGGGGGCGGAAGACGCCCATCGGGCGCCCCTGACGGTGCTCCTGGTCGACGACGACGAGCTGGTGCTGGCCTCGATCCGGATCCTGATCGAGGCCCTCGGCCACACCCCGGTCACCGCCGCGAGCGGCGAGGCGTCCCTGGCGGTCCTCCGCGCCGGCTGCCGCCCGGACCTGGTGATCCTGGACCTGAACATGCCGGGGCTGGGAGGCCGGGGCACCCTGGCGGCGCTCCGCGCCCTGCGTCCGGACCTGCCGGTCCTGCTGGCCACCGGCGGCGCGGATGCGGATGCCGAGGCCCTGGCGGCCAGCCTCCCGGGCGTCACACTGATCGCCAAGCCTTACGGGATTTACGATTTGAAGCAGCAGTTGGAACTCATTCCGGGCCTCTAGCGGACCACCCGGCGAGCCCGGCCCCGGGCCGGCCTTGCCCGATCAGCCGGTCGCCCCCAGGTTGCGCAGCCATTCCAGCTTCCCGGTGGCCTCGGTGGTCCCCTCCTCCCGGATCAGGCACCAGCAGGCCTCCGCCTCCGCCGCCGGGGCGTGCACGGAGCCGGGTCCGTGGTGCAGCCAATCCCCGGCCGTGGCCAGCCCGCCGGCGTCGCGCAGGCTGCCGGCCAGGACCAGGCAGCTCTCCGAGCCCAGGTGGCGATGGGCGCGGATCCGGGCATGGGGCGGGGCGTACTCGAGCAGCAGCCGCGGCCCGGTTCCGGCGCCGGCCAGCAGTTCCGCCCGGCGCAGGCCGGACGGGTGCTCGATCCAGCGCCACTGGCTTTCCGGGGGCAGCTCGGCGAGGATGGCCGGGGGCAGGTGGTAGGGGCCGGGGAGGGGGCCGCGGGCCAGGGCCACTTCCCGATGGGCGGCGGCGAGGATGGCCAGGGGCGGGTCGGGGGCCGGTTCCAGCCGGGTCCGGACATCCTCCGGCACGGGGGTGGCCAGCCAGGGCCGGGCCGTCGGTTGGCCGATCCGGGCCATGGCGGCTTCCAGGGCGGCCAGGCCCGCGTCCGGCGGCGCCTCCTCCAGGTCGGCCAGCAGGTAGGGCAGGGCCCGCAGGGTCGCCAGGATGGCCCGGCAGTCCGGGCAGAACAGGAGGTGGAGCTTCATCCGGAAGGCGTCCCAGGGGCCCAGGAGGCCGTCGGCGTAATCGGAGAGCATGGCGTAGCTCTGCTCGCAGCTCAGGAACGGGCTCATCCGCGTCTCCCTGACATGAAGGCGTCCAGGAAGCCCCGCAGCCCCAGCCGGGCGCGGTGCAGGCGCTGGCGCACCAGCCCGCGGCTGATGCCAAGTTTCTGCGCCACTTCGTCGGTGTTCATACCTTCCAGATCCCTCAAAATGAAAACGGCCCGCTGGTCGTCCGAAAGGCGGTTGAGGCCCTCGCGGATCTTGGCCCGCATCTGTTCGCTCTCCACCGAGGCCAAGGCCATCGCATCCTGGCTCCAGTCCCTCATCCTGTCCGTATTCATGAGATGCCCGTCAGGCGAGAAACGTGGCAGAAAATCTTCGATGGCGTCTTCGCGGCGGCGGATTCGGGATCGGCGTAGCATTAGAGCTTCATTGATGCAGATCCGGTAGGCCCAGGTCGAGAACTTGCTCTTGCCCTGGAACCGGGACAATTCGGTATGAATGCTGATGAGGGCTTCCTGGAGGGCGTCCTGGGTATCGGGGGTGTCCTGCAGGATCCGGTGGATCCCGGCGTAGAACAGCCCGAGATAGGGCCGGACCAGCGAACTGAAGGCCTCGCCATCGCCCTCCTGGGCGCTGGTGAGGAGTTGTTCTTCGAGGGAAAGGTTCATTCCGGCTACCTAGCTCGCGGCGAGCGGAAAACGCAGTGTGAAGGTGGATCCCTGGCCGGAGCCATGGCTTGAAACGTTAATTTGACCTCCATGCAACGTGACGATTTCCCAGCAAAGAAATAGCCCAAGTCCCGTTCCCGGCACCTGCCGGGTCATCTCGTCCCCCACCCGGTAGAAGCGCTGGAAGATCCTGGGGAGTTCCCTGGGGCTGATGCCGTTGCCCTGGTCCCTCACAGTGATGATGGCTTTTTCACCGTCCGAGTCCAGGGTCACGGTGGTATTCCGGGGCTCGGGCGCGTACTTGTGGGCATTGGAGAGGAGGTTCTCGACCACCTGGCCCATGGCCCGGGGATCGATGGAAGCCCAGATGTTGATGCCCAGCTGGAGATCCAGGCCGAGCTGGCCGGTGCCCAGGCGGTGGTCCATGTTCTCGGCCACCTCCCGCAGCCAGGGGGCCAGTTCGATCCGCTCGAACTTCAGGTCCAGGCTGCCGGCGTCGGCGCGGGCCACGTCCAGCAGGTTGCCCACCAGCTCGGTAAGGCGCACCAGGTCGCCGTCCATCAGCTTCTGGATCCTGGCCTTGCGCTCGAGGCTCAGGTCCCGGGCGAACAGGGTCTCGATCCAAACCCGGAGGCTGGCGATGGGGGTCTTGAGCTCATGGGTGACGGAGGCGATGAAGTTCCGCTGGCGGAGCATCAGCTCCATTTCCGAATTGAGCTTCCGGTAGATGTAGCTCATGCCCAGGAGCACCGCCAGGATCATGACGGCCGCTTCACCGGCGGCCCGCCAAAGAGCCAGGGTCCGCTCCCGTTCCATGGCCTCCAGCACCTCCATGCGCAGGGTCAGGTAGCCGGACTGGTCCAGGAGGATGGGATCGTCCGGCTCGACCGGTCCGGGCACCACCGCCACATAGGGGAATCGCTTCTCGATGGCCTGCTTGCGCTCCCGGAGCGGCCGGAACTGGGGCACCCGGGCCTCCACCGACCCGGGGCGGGAACTGCCGGGCTCGCCCTGGAAGACCACCCGCAGGATCTCGGCGCTGTCCATCTGCCAGGCCTCGGCCCGGCCCGCGCGCATGGTCGCGATCCGGGCGTTCTGGAGGTTGCGCGACTCCCGGATCTGCAGGCTGATCCACCAGCCCATCTGGGTGAGCAGGATGAACGCGACGCTCCAGAAGATGAGGCGCTCAGTGGCGGGAGGATTGAGGTGGGCCGCTTTCATGGTTGAGAATTAGTCTTGAGAAAACCAGTCTGAGGCTTCCCGCAAGAATTCCACAAGAGATCTTGCAAAGCGGTCGCAGACGGGCATCCTGTAACCGAATGACCACCATCCCCAGCAACCCCTTCAAGCCGGGATCCCCCGCCAACCGCCCAGGCCCCCCCGGCCCGCCCCCGACCGGGCTGAACCAGGGGCAGAGCTCCGAACTCCTGATGGAACTGGTCCAGGGCCAGCGGCAGGTGTCGGCCCTCACCCAGGAGCTTGCCGAGCTCAAGAACAAGCTCGGCAGGCGGAGCCACCAGATGGGGGTGCTCCAGCACGTGGCCGAGATCCTGGCCGCCACCCCCAAGGCCGCCCAGGTGGCCAGCGTGGTGCAGGACGTGTTCATCCAGGAATTCGGCGCCAAGACCTGCGTGGTCTGGATCATGGAGGATTCCGGGGCCTGCTACGAACCCCGCGGCGGCCACGGCCTGCCCCGGGCGGTCTGGGCCCGGCTCCGGCTGCCCGCGCCCAACCCGTTCCCGGCCGTGCCGATGGTGCTGTTCCAGGACCAGTGGCTGGATCCCCAGGCCCACGCGGGCCTGCTCGATCCCCTCATCCCGGGCGAGGACCAGGCGCTCTACTACATCCCCTTCGAGAACCAGCTCCTGCTCATGGGCTTCGCGATCATCGGCCTGGAGGCGGGCCGGGTCCTGGAGGAGGACCAGAACTCCCTCACCATCCTCCAGCGGCAGGTCGCCGCCAGCATCTACAACGCCTGGCTGTTCCGGGACCTGGGCGAGCAGCGGGACACCCTGCGCCGCCAGACCAGCGAACTCGAGAAGGCCAACACCGCCCTGCGCGAGGCCGACCGCTTCCGCAGCGAGTTCCTGGCCCTCACCAGCCACGAGCTGCGCACCCCCCTCACCGGCATCCTGGGCTTCACCCGGCTGGTCATGGACGGCTTGTACGAGGACGAGGCGGAGATGAACCAGATGCTCGCCGACAGCTACGCCTCCGGCAAGCACCTCCTGGACCTGCTCAACGATATCCTCGACCTGGCGAAGATCGAGAGCGGCCGCATGCAGATCCGCATGGAGCCGCTGCCGCTCCAGCCGCTGGTGGACGAGGTCAAGGCCATCGTCCAGGGCTACCCGCGCAAGCCCGGGGTGGACCTGATCTGGCCCGAGGACCTGGAGATCATCCCGGAAGTCATGGTGGACGCCGGCCGGCTCAAGCAGGTGCTCATCAACCTTTTGTCCAACGCCCTCAAGTTCACCAAGGAAGGATCCGTCCAGATGCTGGTGGAGCGGGGCTTCGGGATGGTGTCCATCAGCGTGGTGGACACCGGCATCGGCGTCACCCCGGAGGCCCAGACCCGCCTGTTCCAGAAGTTCGTCCAGGCCGACGGGGGCCATTCCCGGGAGTACGGCGGGACCGGCCTGGGCCTGGTCATATGCAAGCACCTCATGGAGATGATGGGCGGCACGGTGACCCTGGTCAGCGAGGGCGAGGGCAAGGGCACCAACCTGACCATCACGGTGGCCATCGCCTGATCGCCTTGGAAATGGTGGCTTGTGGGGCTTTTTCAAGCCTCGTATACTGAGGCATCTCGGGAGATGCCATGAACCGCAGTCTTGCTGGAATCGCCTTGGCCCTGGCCGCCCTGACCGGGCTGCGGGCCGACGAGGGGATGTGGACCTTCGACAACCTCCCCACCGCCCAGATGCAGGCCAAGTACGGGTTCACTCCGGATGGCGCCTGGCTCGACCACCTGCGCCTGGCGACGGTGCGCTTCCCCGGGGGCACCGGCTCGTTCATCAGTGCCGACGGCCTGGTGCTGACCAACCACCATGTCGGCCACGGCTGGATCGAGCGGGTCTCCGGCGCCGACCACGACTACATCGAGAACGGCTTCGTGGCCGCCGACCGGGCCCATGAGATCCGCGTGCCCGGCCTGGAACTGTCCACGCTCATGGGCATGGAGGACGTCACCGCGGCCCTGGCCAAGGCCGGCGCCCCCGCCGCCCAGGAGGCGGCCCTGGCCCACCTGCTCCAGGAAGCCCGGGACCGGACCGGCCTCAACTGCCAGGCGGTCCGCCTCTACCAGGGCGGCGAGACCTGGATCTACTCCTACAAGATCCACAAGGACGTGCGCCTGGTGATGGCCCCCGAATACGCCATCGCCGCCTTCGGCAAGGACTGGGACAATTTCTCCTTCCCCCGCCACGACCTGGATTTCAGCCTGTTCCGGGTCTACGAGGACGGCAGGCCCTACACGCCGCCCCACCATCTGGCCTGGGCCGGCGCTGGCCCCAAGTACGGCGACCTGACCCTGGTCGTGGGCCATCCGGGCCACACGTCCCGCCTGGAGACCCTGGCCCAGATGGAGGCCTACCGGGACGTCCTCAACCCGGCCGTGGTGCGCTCCCTGGAGCGGTCCCTCAAGGTCCTGCACGCGTTCGCCGCCCAGAGCCCCGACCACGCCCGCCAGGTGTCCGGCCTGCTCATGGGCCTGGAGAACGGCTACAAGGTCTACGTGAACGAGATCATCGGCCTGCAGGACCGGGAGGCCATGGCCGGGGTGGCCCGCGAGGAGGCCCAGCTGCGGGCCGCGGTGGCCCGGGATCCGGAACTCGCCGCAAGGGCCGGGGACAGCTGGGATCAGGTGGCCAAGGCCACCGCCGCGCGCTGCGCGGCCCGCAAGGACGAGCTGATCCTGGCCGAACGGGGCGGCGACCCGCTCCTGGGCTTCGCCCGCGGCCTGGTGCGGCTGCAGGAGCAGGCCGCGCTGCCCGCCGCCCAGCGCCGGCCGGAATTCCGTGCCGAGGCCGACCTGGCCCGGCAGCGGGAAAGGCTCCGCAACCTGGACGCCCCCAGCCCCGAACTGCAGCAGGTATACCTGGAACTGCAGATGGGCGAGGCCCTGGAGGCACTCGGCAGCACCCACCCGTACCCGGCGGCGCTGCTGGCCGGGCGCACCCCGGAAGCGGCGGCCCGGGCCCTGGTGGCCGGCACCCGCCTGCGCGAACCCGAGCGGCGCGCCCAGCTCCTGGACGGCGGGGCCAAGGCCCTGGCCGAATGCCAGGACCCCCTGGTGCTCCTGGCCCGCCAGCTGGAGACCCTGGCCCAGCCGCTGCGCAAGCAGCGCCAGGACCGGGAGGCCGTGATCGCCGACCACGGCGCCCGGATCGCCAATGCCCGCTTCAAGGTCCGGGGCCGGTCGGTCTATCCGGACGCCACCTTCACCCTGCGGCTCAGCTACGGATCGGTGGAGACCTACCCGGCCAACGGCACCCTGACCCAGCCCTTCACCACGTTCGGTGGGCTGTTCGATCGGGCCGACGCCTGGGGGCCCGACGCCGAGGACCACTCCTGGGCCCTTCCGGCCAGCTGGACCGCGGCCCGGAGCCGGCTCGACCCCAGCACCCACTTCGACTTCATCACCAGCAACGACATCATCGGCGGCAATTCCGGTTCGCCGGTGGTGGACCGCCAGGGCCGCCTGGTGGGCCTGGTGTTCGACGGCAACATCGAATCCAACGCTGGCGCCTATTTCTTCAATCCCAAGGTGAACCGCACCGTGGCGGTGGATGGCGCGGCCATCCTCGCCGCCCTCGACAAGGTCTATCACGCCCCCCACCTGGTCCAGGAAATCACCCACAAATAACCCCGGAGCCTTCATGCGTCTTCCCCTGCTCGCCCTGGCGGCCATCCTCGCCGCCACTCCCGCCCTCCGCGCCGACGAGGGCATGTGGACCTTCGACAACCTGCCGGTCCAGAAGCTGAAGGCCGACTACGGCTTCACCCCCAGCCAGGCCTGGCTGGACCATGTGCGCCTGTCCTGCCTGCGCTTCCCCGGCGGCAGCGGCTCGTTCATCAGCGCCGACGGCCTGGTGCTGACCAACCACCATGTCGGCCGCGGCTCGGTCCAGCAGCTGTCCGACAAGGACCACGACTACATCAAGGACGGCTTCCTGGCCGCCACCCGCGGCGAGGAGAAGAAGGTCCCGGGCCTGGAGCTGTTCACCCTCATGGCCATGGAGAACGTCACCGACCGCGTGGCCAAGGCCGTCAAGCCCGGTCTCGCCGACCAGGAGGCCCAGAAGGCCCGCAAGATTGAACTGGGCCGGATCCAGAAGGAGATCCAGGACCGGACCGGCCTCACCGCCGAGGCGGTGACCCTCTACCAGGGCGGCGAGTACTGGATCTACGAGTACAAGAAGCACACCGATGTGCGCCTGGTGATGGCCCCCGAGCAGCAGATCGCCTTCTTCGGCGGCGACTCGGACAACTTCACCTTCCCCCGCCACAACCTGGACTTCACCCTGTTCCGGGTCTACGAGGACGGCCAGCCCTACCACCCCAAGGACCATCTCAACTGGACCCGCTCGGGCGTCAAGAACGGCGACCTGACCTTCGTCATGGGCCACCCGGGCGCCACCGAGCGCCTGGCCACCTCGGCCCAGATGGCCTTCGCCGGCGACTTCGCCCTGCCCACCCGGGTCCGCCTCCTGGAGCGCCAGCGCAAGGCCCTGCAGGACTACGCCAAGCTCTCGGGCGAAAACGCCCGGCAGGTGGCCACCCAGATCTTCGGCCTGGAGAACAGCATCAAGGCCATGACCGGCTACATCTCGGGCCTGCGCGACAAGGCCGCCCAGGACCGGATCCGCAAGGCCGAAAAGGAGCTCCAGGCCAAGGCGGCCGCCGATCCCAAGGTCGCCGGCAGCTGGAAGGCCATCGAGAAGGCCCTGGCGGTCCAGAAGGGCCTGTTCGCCCAGAGCCTGGCGGTCAACGCCCGCTCCGGCGCGGTCTACGAGAGCTCCCTGCTCGGCCAGGCCCTGACCCTGGTGCGGCTGGCCTCGGAAACCGCCCTGCCCAGCGAAAAGCGCCTGGAGGAGTTCCGCGACGCCAACCTGGAAACCCTCAAGAAGCGCCTGCTGGTCAAGCGGCCCTTCTACCCCACCCTGGAGACCGCCATGTTCACGTTCGGCCTGACCGAGGCCGCCGGGAACGCGCCGGTGCCGCCGGAGGTCAAGGCCATCCTGGCCGGGCGGACCCCCGCCGCGGCCGCCCAGGCCGCCGTGTCCGGCTCCGCCCTCGGCGATCCCGCCGTCCGCCAGGCCCTCATGGAGGGCGGCCTCAAGGCCATCCAGGAGAGCAAGGACCCCATGATCCTGCTCGCCAAGCAGGTCGACGCCCCCAACCGGGCCTTCCGCAAGCGGATGGATGAGCAGGTCAACTCCGTCCTGGCCGAGCACGGCGGCCGCATCGCCAAGGCCCGCTTCGCCGCCTACGGCAAGTCCCTCTACCCGGATGCCACCTTCACCCTGCGCATGACCTATGGCCCGGTCGCCAGCTACGCCGCCAACGGCACCCACATCCAGCCCTTCACCACCTTCGGCGGCATGTATGACCGCGCCGCCGCCTGGGGCCCCGAAGCCGAGCACGGCGCCTGGTCCCTGCCCAAGCGCTGGCTGGATCGCCGCGCCCAGGTCAATCCCGACACCCCCTTCGTGTTCGCCCACGCCGTCGACATCATCGGCGGCAACTCCGGGTCCCCGGTGATCGACAAGCAGGGCGACCTGATCGGCCTGATCTTCGACGGCAACATCGAGAGCCTGCCCGGCCACTTCTACTACGACGGCAAGGTCAACCGCGGCATCGCCGTGGACGCCCGCGCCATCCTCGAAGCCCTGGACAAGGTCTACGACGCCGGCTTCCTGGCCCGGGAGATCCGCGCCAACTGAGCCCCGCCAAAAACCAAGGCCCCGGCCCCCCCGCCGGGGCCTTCCGGTGTCCGCCAACCTGTCCTTGACCTTGGTGCCGTTCAAAGGCAAACTGTAGTTTCGCCGGCAGCGGCATGGGCCCATAGCTCAGCTGGTTAGAGCACCTCCCTTTTAAGGAGATTGTCGCCGGTTCGAGTCCGGCTGGGCTCACCACTTGGCAGTACCGTTTGACAGCAGCAAAAGGAAGTCGTAACCCAGGGGGCCATCGTCTAGGGGTTAGGACGTCGCCCTTTCACGGCGATAACACGGGTTCGAATCCCGTTGGCCCTACCAACAAACAAAGCACTTAGGCCCGGGAAACCGGGCCTTTTGCTTGTCATCCCCATGGTTTCCCAAAAACCCGTTACTGAACCGGGGGATCGGGTTCTGCTCCCATTGGTGCGAAACAGGGCCATGGATTTGATCTTTTCATGAACCCGTGGAAGGATGGCCCATCCGAAAAGTATAGAAATGGAGTTCTACGTGAAAATCCACATTCTCCTTTTGTCCCTAATCATGGCCATCCCCCTCTCTGCGCAGAGCTGGGAAGTCGGCCTTTTTGCGGGGCAGCAGACCTATAGGTCCGAGGTCGCACCCCTTCCGCCCCAGGTGGTCGGGCCGTCCAAAATTATGGATTCGGGCAGCACGATCGTAATCGGGGTGCGCCTTGGCAAGTCCATCATGGATTTCGGCCCAGGACTTCTCCAATTGACACTTGGTTACCAGCCTGAAGCCACCAACACCATTCAAACCTCCCCCGCTTATTCTGATCCCTACTACTCTAGTAATTACGGTCCTGTTGACTTCAAAGCCGCTCACGCATCCGTGGGGGCAATGCTGAATTTCAAAGCTTTTGTGGCCTGTGGGGCGGGGGTTGAGTACCGGTTCGAAAAGTTGAACCTTGATGGGTCAGAGGCCACTTATAACCGGCCTTGGGCAAGGGCCAACGTGGGGGTCGCCATTCCGAGTCCCGTGCTCAAGCCATTCATCGGAATTGAAGTGGATTTCCCTTTATCCTCCACGAGCTTTTCCGGCTCAAGCAGCAGGGCTGATTTTATTAGAAGTCTGGCGCCCAAAGGCCAAATTGGAATCAACGCGGGCATTCGATTCTGAATTTACGGTCCCCTGTTGATCTTCGCCCCATTGGCCATCACCCGCGCCACGTTCCTGTCTCCAGGCGGGTTTCGATAATCCTCGCCTTCCCACCCTGGTACGGGGATCCAAGGAGATGGCAGGGTCCCGAGGCAGTCGCGGCCACAATGTCGACAGGTGAACCCGGAAGATCGGTTCGTACCATTCATTGCCAGGCGAGCCGACACGAGCCGGTCCATGGATGGATCGCCTGAGTAGGTTTCCAGGTTCCAGGTGTCCGCAGGACCTGCAGCCCTTCCACCTCTACCCAGGTGTGCGAGATTCTCATCGCCTTGGCAGCATCCACCGCATGCGTCACGCACACCTCGATGCCGAGGACGGGGTGCCCATCCTTGAGCAGCAGGGCATCGGGCTTCAGGCGATCAGGGGTTGCTTCCTCCACCTCGACCTGGTCGAAATCAAGATCCGCGAGGGGCAGCCACGCCTCGCCGGGGCATAGGTTCTCGCCATGGCTATCGCGCGGCTGTTGGCGGCCCCTGCATGGGACTCGCAGGCGGGGAACGCCACGGCGCAGGCCCCGGAGCCGCCTTCGGAGCATCAGGGCGACCAGGGCCTTGACGCCCTGGTGCAGGGCAGTCTCTGGGGAACAAAAGCCGGTGGCCTTGGGGGCGAAATGGGGCGATCTCACCCCACCTCGGCGCAGCACCAGTTCGCATCGGCATCCAGGGCACTTGTAGGCAGCCCCGGCCCTGGCGTAGCGCGCCAGCACGAGCCGGCCACTGGGGGCTTCACCGGCAGGCACCTTGTATTCCCTGCCCTCCGTTACTGACCGCAGGCGGTCCTCTTCAATAAGCCGGTCGTTGTAGAGGGGTGAATCCATGCCGGCAGCATACATTCTCGGAGTCCGCCTACACGGTATGGAATCCCTGGCCTTTTCCTAATGGGGGGTTAACCCTGTTAGGCCGCGAAGAAATGATCTCAAAATGCTTGTGACGGCGTCAGCCCTCTCCGCGGACGGCATTCCCCCACTTCCTGCGAGAACCTGGGAGACAAGGTTTTCTTCCATTCCCCGGACCAGGATGGAGGCAACTTCCTCCGCAATGAGGGTTCCCGCCGCCATTCCTGCTTCTGCACCAAGGACGTCCGCTGCGGCGAGTTGCGGGTCTCCGCCTGCGGCTTCCACGCTTTCCAGGTGGTGCTCGTAAAGCGTTTCCAGTCCGATGATATCCTCCGCGCGCAGGAGCAGTTCAACGAGGTCGATCGCATCCCGTCCACGGGTGGCCTTGCCTCTGTCCTTCCAGGCCAGGGCCTTCATGACCGTCATGCACGCCGGGCTCGGCAAAAGCAGCTCCAGGCCCGGTTCGACCTCGATCTGGATGACATGCTCGAAAGCGACCCGGAATCCCCGCACGTCCATGACGATTTCTCCGTCAGGCGGCCATGCCAGGGACCCGATCGGGGCCTCAATGCTTCCGAAAGGGACCAGGTCCACCGGCATCCGAATCCCCGTCCGTTCCGAAACTGAGTAGATCCGGTGCATGATTTTGACGTCTGGCTGGAAATCACCCGTTTCGAACAAGGTGGCTTTCAAGGTCGCGAACATTGCCCAGTCAGCCACCTGGAAACCGAAATCCACATCGCGTGTGGCCCGGCCTGGAGGAAGTCCATAGACATGGACCAGGAGGATTTCCCTGGCCATGGCTCCGGTGAGGAGATACGGGATCCCCAAGGCCCGGCAGGCCTGATCCAGGCTTTGCAAAATTCGGATCAGGGCCTGGTCAAGAGTCCGGTCCTGGGGGATTGAGATACTCTTCATGAATCATCCGGGCAATGTCCAGGTTGCGCGGCTCTCCGCTCGCAATGAGATCGGTATATACCAGGAGGGGGGGAGCTACTCCCGGGGGGATTTCCGTTGGATTCGGGAAATCCCAGAATCGTTCCACGAGTTCGAACGTTCCTTGTGGGTCCGGGCGCAAGCGGAGGGCCGTTGCGATCTTTCCGAACGGTTCCCTCGTGTAGATGGTTGCTCCCATGGGCTGGAGGTTTCCGGTCAGGCGGTCCCCTCCCACTTCACCGCTCACCTGGGCGCCGAACTTGGCGAAGTCCACCGAACCCCAATCCTGGACCATGGCCGTACGAAATTTCGAGGGGCCAAGGTGGGGGCGAAGCTTATGTGGATAATTGGCCACCCAGGCGTCCAGCAGGCGTTGGAAGTGGATGATCACCCTCCCCTTTGGCAGGTTGGCCAGCAACCCGGCTTCCAGCAAGTCCGCAAGGACCAGCCCAACCGTTCCTCTGGCCACACCCGCCGCCTTCGCGAGGTCCCGATAGTTCGCATGGATCAAGGCCGGAGCAGCCAGCAACGTGAAGACCACCTGGAGCCCTTTGCTGTTGTAAGGCCTGAAAGGGCGAGGAACGCCCGGGTCATAAAGGCCCGTTTTCGCGTGCTTGCCGATATACAAGACGCGTAGCCCAGGACCGGTCAGAAAGGCGTTCCCAGCTCCATCCAGGAAGCGGATGCCCAGTTCAACGGATGTCCTCGCAAGGTGCTCAGTGAGGTAGGGCGTAAGCAGGAGGAAGTCTTCGGCTGCGGGGCGGTTGGCTTTGAGCCGGGCCAGATCCTCGGCGCGATGAATTCGCCGGACCACCAATTGGAAGATCTTCTCCCGGCCCTCCCACCTGATGGCCAGCCGAGCCTCAGGCGCGCCGAGTCCGGCAGGACCTGGAAGGATCTCCCAGGCCAGGCCTAGGCCTTTGGGGAGAGCCGATTGGGCTGCCTGAAGGAGTGGTTCAGGGGAAATTGGAGCGAGGTTGGGCATGGGAGGCCTGGAAGGGTGAGGGTTCTGTCCATGATTCTTGGACATGATGGTATTTTGGACAACCCTTGTTTGCAATCCCATGGTAAGTCCAAAATATTTCAATGTCCATGATTCATGGACTATCCTTCCGCAGGTAATTACGGCTGGTCGGAGGCTTGCTGCGACCGACACTTGGTGCGTGCCCCTGTGGGGCACGAAGGAGGAACCCATGTCCAAGCTCGCCATTCTCGCCAGGTTGGAAGCCAAAACGGGCCACGAAGCCGAACTCGCTGGATTCCTGGCCGGGGCCCTTCCCCTCGCCCAGGAGGAACTCGCCACCACCACCTGGTTTGCCCTCCGGCTGGGCCCTGGCACCTTCGGAATTTTTGATACTTTTCCCGACGAGGCGGGGCGCCGGGCCCACCTGGACGGCCCCATCGCCAAGGCCCTTTTCGCCAAAGCCCCTGAACTTCTGGCCAAGCCACCCGCGATCGAAATGGTCGAAGTGCTGGCTGCCAAAATTTAAATCGGACCCATCGGAGGTTTCGAAGGAGAACTGAAACGGCCGCCTGGTGATATCTCTCGCGTCGCATACCATCCCGGTCGGGAGGGCGGGCCTGTGCTGAAGCACTTATTGGGACTGCGGCGTCCGCCAAAGGGGCTATATCCTGCCCACCGGCACCACGCTGGCGTTGGCCTGGAGCGGGAGGCGCATATCCGATAGGCAGACCAGTGCACCTGGGCCTATTTGCAATCCCAGGTTGTCCAGGACTTGGAAGTGCCGGACGGCATCCCGGTTGGGGTTTGCGGTTTTCTTGATTTCGACCGGGTAGAGCACATTGTCCTGCTGGATCAACAGGTCGATCTCCTTCTGGTCCTTGTCCCGGTAATAGAAGAGAGGGGCCCGGCGTCCATTGTGCCAGTAGCTTTTCAGGATCTCCGTCACCACCCAGGTCTCCAGGATGGCCCCGTTCATCGCACCGGCTTCCAGGGTTTCGGGCGAGGACCACTCCGTGAGATAGGCCGCCAGGCCTGTGTCCAGCATGTAGAGTTTTGGGGCCTTCACCAGGCGTTTGGTGAAATTGGAGTGGAAAGGCTCAAGCAGGTGGACGATTCCCGATGACACCAGGATGGACAGCCAGCTCTTGCCGGTCGGGTGGCTGATATCGGCGTCACGGCAGAGATCGGACATGTTCAGGAGTTGGCCGCTTCTGGCCGCGCAGGCCCTCAGGAAACGAAGGAAGGTCCTTTCGTTGCCGACATTGGCCAGATCCCTGAGATCACGTTGGAGGTACGTCTGGATGTAGGAACTGTAAAAGAGATCCCGCCCTGGCGGGGCGTCCTGGTGCAGGGCAGGGAAGGAGCCGAGCCAAATCGTCTGGAAAAGCGCCCCCAGCGGCAGGGTGGGGAGGTTGTCTCGCGTTTTCAGGTTTGCCTCGGTGGGGAGGAAGGGCGGCAGGATTGGGCTTCCCGCCAACTCCGCATGGGAAAAGCCCAGGAGGTTGACGATGCCCACGCGGCCAGCCAGTGATTCCGACACGCCCTTCATGAGGTGGAACTGCTGGGAGCCGGTGAGCCAGAACTGCCCGGGCCGATGGTCCTGATCCACTTTGATCTTGATGAAGGGCAACAGCTGGGGCGCATATTGGATTTCGTCGATGAGGACGGGACCCTGGAAGCGCTGGAGGAACAGGGATGGGTCCGCACTGGCGAGTTCCCGGAGAAACGGGTCGTCAAGGGTGACATAAGCGCGTTCCTCCCCGGCCAGATGGCGCAGGAACGTGGTCTTTCCGATCTGACGCGGTCCTGTCACGAGAACGACAGGCATCTGGCCTGAGGCTTCCATGAAGGTCGTTTCCAAGGTTCGGGGGCGGTAGCTCATTCGTCCAATTTTAAAGTATAATTAGAAAACAGACGAAAAAAATATAAGTATCCGCCATGTAGAGTTTGGAGCTTTTGACGATGGAGTGGGTGCGGTTGGAAAATCAAGGCCCAAGCAGGACAATCTGGCCGGAAGCCTCCAAAATTGACAGCCATTAAATGCGAGAATGGTGTGAAGGCCGAGAGGCCTTCGAAGCCACCGACCGCAGGGCCTGCCCCATTCCGGGAGATCCCATGAAACGGCAAGCGATACAAGCCGGAGGAGCTGTCTCCGTAGGCCCATACTCCCACGCGGTCCGGGCCGGCCAGTTTCTCTATCTTTCGGGCCAGACGCCCCTGGACCCCGGCACCGGCCGACTGCTGGAAGGGGGCATCCAGGAGCAGACGCGGCAGTGCTTCCACAACCTGTTCGCGGTCCTGGAGGCGGCCGGCCTGGGGCCTGGCCATGTGGTGAAGGTGAATGTCTTCCTCACCAACATGGAGGACTTTGCCGCCATGAACGAAGTCTATGCGGCCCAGTTCGAACAGCCCTTTCCGGCGCGCACCACCATCGGCGTGGCGTCCCTGCCGCTCGGGGCCCGGATCGAGATCGAAATGGTCGCCTTGGACGGCTGAGGAAAGGCCCTGGCGGGGGGCAAGATAAACCATGCTGCCCACCCGGGGTCAGATGGCGCATGATCTTCTTCAGGAGAAGACCGATGCTGCCCTTCCTGCTCGCCAGTGCCCTGACCCTCGTCCCGGAGCCCGCGCCCGCCCGGGCGGTGAACCTCATCGCCCCCTATCCCGCGGCCGCGCTCAAAAGCACCAAGGCCTTCCCCAACAAGATGACCACCTTCTACAGCGGCCGGAGGGCGGCGGGCCACAGCCAGGCCTGCTGCGACATCAACCTCGGGCCGCAACAGAGCCTCATGGCGGAGGTCCGCGCCGAGAACGCCGGTCATTTCGAGGTCGTATACAAGGACCAGACCGGCCGTGGCATCACCGGCGCCATGATCACCCGGGTCGGCGGCAAGCTGTTCCTGATCAATCGCAACCACACCCCATTCCCCCATGTGGTGTGCGTGGTGCTGGCCGACACAGGCATGGACCAGGAACCCTACGAACTGGTCCTGGCCGAGATCGATACGGATCTCGCCCTGGCGGGGGAGAAGCCGGCGAAGCCCTGAACAGGCTGATCAGACATTGAAGCGGAAGTTGATCACGTCGCCGTCATGGACGACATACTCCTTGCCCTCGCTCCGGAGCTTGCCCGCCTCGCGGCACTTGGCTTCGCTTTTCAGGCGGACCAGGTCGTCCCAGTGGGCCACCTCGGCCCGGATGAAGCCGCGCTCGATGTCGGAGTGGATCTTGCCGGCCGCCTTGGGGGCCGTGAGGCCCCGCCGGATGGGCCAGGCGCGGCACTCGTCCTCCCCGGCGGTCAGGAAGCTGATGAGGTCCAGGAGGGTGTAGGCCTCGCGGATGAACCGGGCGATGGCGGGTTCGGCGAGGCCCAGGGACGCCACGAACTCCTTCTGGTCCTCGGGGGACATCTGGGCGATGTCCATCTCCACCAGGCCGGCCAGGACCACCAGGCCGAGTCCGGCTTCGCGGGTGTGGCGGGCCAGGTCCTCCGGCGCGGGAGCGGCCGCCTGGTCCTCGGCGACGTTCAGGACCAGGAGCAGGGGCTTCTGGGTAAGGAAGCGGTAGCCCGCGAGCGTCGCCCAGGTCTCGGCGGTGATCCCTTCCAGGCGGCGCAGGGGCGTGCCGGCCTCCAGGGCGTTCTTGAGCGTGACCAGGAGTTCGGTCTCGCCGGTCTTCGCCTTCTCCTTGGCGAGCCGCTCCAGGCGCTTCTCGATGAGGATGAGGTCGGCCAGGTTCATCTCGTCCTCGAGGCCCCGGGCCTCCGCCAGGGGCTCGGGGGCCTCCCCCGCGGCTCCCGTGAAGCCCCGGATGACCTGGCACAGGGCGTCCACCTCGCGCATGGCGCGCAGGGTCGACTCATCCAGGCTCTGCCCATGGCTGCCCGCCGCGGCCGCGGCCACATCGCAGAAGGTGACCTCGGCCAGGGTGCTCTTCTTGGGGTGGTAGAGGTCCGAAAGGGCCGTGATCCGGTCGTCGGGCACCTTGACGGTGCCCAGGTTGGTCTTGCCGCGCGCCGCGCTGAAGCCGGTCTCGGCGGAAAGTCCGGTGAGGGCGTTGAACACGGTGGTCTTGCCGCTGCCTGGGAATCCGACCAACCCTACCTTCATGGCGTTCCTCGCAAAGGGCCCCGAGGCCGAAAGGTCCTGCCGCGGGAACATGGGGATTGAAGGGCATTATACCAACAGATCCCTGGAGGCAGGGGCGGTCATGGGGCCGGGCCGGCGCAGGTTCCAGGGCTCAGGGGGTGTGGACCGCCTTGTCCGCCCGGTCCAGGGCGCCGCGGGCGGCGCCGATGAGGGCGCTCGCCTTCACGGAGGGGGAGGCTTCCGCGCTCGCCCAGGTGAGCGCCCCGACCACATCGCCCTCCGTGGCCTGGCTGCGGGCGATGCCGTAGCGGTACTTCCCGGGATCCTTGGCCAGGTTCGCGGCGGCAAGGGCGCCCGGGTAGTCCCCGATCTCCTCGTACGCGTACAGCAGGCCGTCCAGGGCGAAGGGGCCGAACACGGAACCGTCGTTGAGCCGGAACAGGGCGAGCCTGCGGGCCTCGTCCCACTTCCCCGCGCGGGCTTCCAGCTGGACGGCATTCATCCCGCTGGAGCCGATATCGCCGAAGTCGAAATGGTTCTTCTCCACATCGGCCCGGATCGCACGGCATTGCGCATAGGAGCGCTGGGCCCCGGCGGCGTCCCCGGCCTTGCGCTGGGCGAGCACGAGGGCGCTGAGGGCATCGGCCTTGTCCAGCCGGTCCGTCATCATGGCCAGGGTCTTCTGCGCTCCGGCGAGGTCCCCCGCCTTCGCCTGGACCTTGGCGATGTGCCCCTGGGCGCGGGCCTTGTAGTTGGTGGGCGCGAACAGGTCGCTGCCGGAGCCTTCCGCAGGCACTTCGAGGGAGGCGGTCAGGGCGATGGCCTCGGGCAGCTTGCCGGCATCCGCCAGGGCCGAGGCCATGGATGCCGTGGCATAGGGGAGGTCGGCCTCCCCGAACGTCTCCAGGAGCGCCTGGGCCGCGTTGACGTCCCCCCGCTTGACCAGGATGGACATGAAATCCATGGTGGCGAAACGGCGCGTGAATTTATCCTCGATCTTCGCCAGGGTCGCCTTCGCGGCCTTCATATCGCCCGCATTCGCCTGGGCCAGCGCCACCTCCCTGAGCACCTCGGAGTGCCGGGGCTTGCCGCTGTAGCCTTCCGGATCCTTGTAGTCCGTGAGCAGCTTGAGGAGCGGTTCCAGGCCGGCGAAGTCACGGGCATGGGCATGGCCCTCCGCCACGGTCTGCATCGGCGCCGGGCCCCCCTTCAGGTCGTCCGGGGCCGGCTTCACCCGATTGGCCTGGGCGAAGGCTTCCGCGAAGGCCTTTCGCGCGTTCACCGGATCGCCGGCTCGCCAAAGCAGCTCCCCGAGATCGGTGAACTGCCGCACGCGGCTGATGTCCGTTTCCTTTTCCGGCGGAGGCAACTGGGCGAGGAGCTTGGCCGCCTGCTTCAGGATGCTGAGCACCTGGGTGTTGGCGGCCGGCTTGGCGGCGGGGACCTTCGGCGCCGAGCCCGACATCAGGGCCGGAATGAGGCAGATGGCGAGCAACGAAAGGGTTCCTGCCATGGTGCCTCCTGGGGCGGGCCGGGTGGGGGGTCCCCCATGGTAGCAGTCGCCGAAGCCGCGCCGGCCACGGGCACGAGGTCAGATCGCCGGGGAGGCCTCCGGGTTGTGCCGGCCGCTCTTGAGGAAGGTCGGCGGCGGGTTGTCCTCGCGGGTCTGGGGATGGGCGGCGGCCTGGTGGGTGGTGGCGGGCGTGGCGCAGCCGAGGCCCCCGGCGAGCAGCAGGGTCGCGAGGAGGAGGATGGGGTTGGTGGGGCGCGTGGTCATGGCATGCCCTCCGGATGGCCGCCCGTCCCCCGGGGGGACCGGCGGCGACCGGGAGGGGTCAAGCTTTGTGCCATTCGGAAAGGGCTGTCATCCAATGGGTTGCGAAGGCACGGGGCCTGGCGCAGGGCATTCCTCCCGCAGGTGGCCGGAGAAATGCCGCCTTTCCCGCTCCCCGCCGGCCCGTCAGAAGATGAGCAGGTGCAGGATGCCCCGCACCAGGATCCCGATCAGCGCGCCCTTGACCGCGGGCAGCGCGAACGCGGAGAAGCGCCGGCCGGCGGTGACCAGAACGGCCAGGCCGACCGGGTCCAGGGTGTTGATGGTGAAGCCGGCGATCCGGTTGAGGTCGGCGGCGCTCATGGAATGGTCCTGGATCATCGGGATGGTCGCGCCCATCATCGCGGTCCCGCCGGCGATGTACTTGGTCACGATCGAAAGCACGGCGGGGGCGGGGATGCCGGCCCGGGCCAGGCCCGGGCCGCAGAGGCGCTCCAGCAGGTGGATGGCGCCCACCGCCTTGAGGGTGTTCACCAGCAGGACCGCCAGCACGAGGATCGGCACGGCCTTCAGGACCAGCTGGAAGCCCTCCTCGGCGCCGGCCATGATCAGCTGGACGATGCTCCCGCCCCCGGTCTCCGGCTGGATCTCGGTGGCGGCGGAGGGTTCGAGGCTGTCGGGGAGGTGGCGGGCGAAGATCCGGTAGGTGAGGGCGCCCGCCACCAGGGCGCCGACCAGCGAGGTGCCCAGGATCACCGGCAGGTTCAGGCCGAAGGCGGCGAGCGGCAGTGTGGCGTTGGCCTGGGACATGCAGAGGATGGCGGCGAATCCCGCCGCCAGCTTGCGGTCGGAGATGCCCACATCCTGGTCCATGATGCGGAACGTCGATACCGGCGCCGCGAAACTGACACAGAGGATCTGGACCATGGCGAACACGCCCAGGCCGGGCACCCCCACCAGCGCCAGGGCCGGCGCGGCGATCAGGGCAACGGCCCGAAGAACGCCCAGGCGGCCGAGGATCCGCATGGTCGCCATCATGAGGACCATGACCGGCATCAGGTAGAAGAACCCGAGTTCAAAGCCCTTCTTGCCGGACGCGAGGAGGATGTCCATGATCGTCTGCATCAACATCTCCTCCGGCCGGGCCGGCTGATGGGTCATTCCTTTCCAGGTCTCTCAGGCACTATAACGAAATAAAATACCATTACGTCTGGAAACCCGGGTTCCATGGGAAGGGGCTATGCTCCGGGAACGGTTGCCGCCGCTCGGCGAGCGGATTACCCTTCAACTCCCAATCCATTCCGAAAGTGCCTCCACGTACCTGAAAGGGCAGGAACAATCCATGGTCGGTACCGCCTCCGATTTCCGGCTCGTGCTCGAAAACGTCCCCGCGGCCCTGTTCAGGGGCTACGCCGACGGTTCGGTGGATCTGTGGGACCGCAAGGCCGAGGCCATGACCGGCTATCCCAGGGAGGCCTTCGAATCGCGGGCGGTCAAATGGACGGACCTGGTCCACCCGGAGGACCTGGCGGATTTCCGGCAGGCCCTGACCCATGCCCTGAAGGGCGACCGGAGCTACTCCCGCGAGTACCGGATCGTGGCCCGGGACGGCCACCTCTCCTGGATCCACGAGCGCAGCCAGATCCTCTGCGACGCGGAAGGCCGGATCGAGTACGTCGTCGGGCTGTTCTTCGACATCACCGAGCGCAAGGCCCTGGAGGCGAACCTGCGCCAGGCTGAGCGGGACTTCCGGCTGGTGGTGGCCAACATTCCCGCCGTCACCTTCAAGGGCTACCCCGACGGCACCCTGGACCTGTTCGACCGCAAGATCGAAACCCTCACCGGCTACCCGCGCGAGGCCTTCGGCCCCAAGGGCATCAAGTGGACGGACCTGATCCGGGACGAGGACCGGAGGTCGGTGCGCGAGGCCTTCCTGCGCGCGCTGCGGACCGATCACACCTACGTGCGGGAATACCGCATCCACTCCACCGGCGGGCGCACCCTCTGGATCCATGAACGGAGCTGCATCGTCTGCGACCCGGAGGGGCGGGTTCAATACGTCAGCGGCCTCATCTTCGATATCACCGAGCGCAAGGAGCTGGAATCCGCGCTGGCCGAACGGAGTTCGGAACTGCAGCAGGCCAACGACCGGCTCCTGCTCTGGGGCCGGGAGCTGGAGCACCGCAACACCGAGATCAACCTCCTGGGCCAGATGGGCGACCTCCTGCAGTGCTGCCATACCATCCAGGAAGCCTACGAGGGCTTCCAGATGCTCGGGCGGCAATTGTTCCCGGGCGATTCGGGGGCCCTGTTCGTGTTCGGGGAGCCCTCGTCCACCCTCGAGGCGGTGGCCGTTTGGGGAGCCCAACCGCCCTCCGAGCAGGTCATCGATTCGGAGGACTGCTGGAGCCTGCGGCGGGGCCGGGTGCACGGGCGGGCCGAGGTCGAGAGCGGCCTGCGCTGCCGGCATGTCCCCAGGGATCAGCAGGCCACGGTCTGCATCCCGATGATGGCCCACGGGACCAGCATGGGGATGCTGCACCTCCAGCTGGGCTCGGGCGATGCGGCGCATTGGGATGCCCGGCAGCGCCTGGGCGTGGAAGTGGCCGAACACCTCGCGCTCGCCCTGGCCAAGCTCAAGCTGCAGGAAACCCTTCAGAACCGGTCGGTGCGGGACCCCCTCACCGGGCTCTACAACCGCCGCCACATGGAGGAGGCGCTGATGAAGGAGATCAAGCTGGCCCAGCGCCATGGCCACAGCCTGGGTTTGCTGATGGTCGACCTGGATCATTTCAAGCTGGTCAACGACCGCCATGGCCATGAGGCCGGCGACGCGGTGCTGCGGGAAATGGGCCAGATCTTCTCACGGCAGATCCGGGCGGGGGACACGGCCTGCCGGTTCGGCGGCGAGGAGTTCACCATCCTGCTGCCGGACGCCACGCCGGAAACGGCCCTGAAGCGCGCCGAGCAGATCCGGATCGCCGCCAAGGAGGCCCGGGTCCACCAGGGCGAGACGACCCTGGAACCGATCACCCTCTCGATCGGCATCGCGATGTTCCCCGAGGACGGCCTGACCTCCGAGCTGCTCCTGCAGGCTGCCGACTTCGCGCTCTACAAGGCCAAGCGGGAGGGGCGCGACCGCGTCTGCTCCCGCTTGACCGGCGGCTTCCAGGATCCTATTTCCCCAGGACCTTCTTGATCTGGCCCACCTTCACCTGGACCTTGCCGGCATTCTTCTCGACCGCGCCGGCCGTTTCCAGATCGGGTTCGTTGGCGAGGATGCCGGCGACCTCCTTGATCTTGCCCTTGGCTTCATGGAACGTGCCCTGGACCTTGTCTTTCGCACTGGATTTCATGGTTTCTCCTGTCGGGAATGACCGCGCGGGCCGGCCGCGGCGGGTGGGTTGAAGGGGTCAGCTGGAATTGCGTTCCGTCCAGATCAGCCGGGGACCGGTGGGCATCTGGACCTGGCCGTCGGCCTCGGCGGTCACGAACAGCCGGAAGGTGTGCAGCGGGGTGACCGTCCGCAGGGTGGCCTTGCGGTGCTTGTCCACCATCAGGGCGCCGACGTTCTGGGGCGGGGCATCCTTGTCCTCGCTCACCCACACCACGTAGGTGGCCGCACGGGGCTGCAGTTTCTCGGGTTCCGCCAGGTACTTGACCTCGAGGTTGATGGTGGTGTTGCCGTTGTCCGACTTTCCGAACTTGACCTTGGCCTGCGCCGCGGGGATGTCCGGAGAAACGTTCATGACGTTGGCGTGCTGGAACATCGGGGGCAGCGCGAAGGCGGCGCAGGACGCGAGGGCCAGGCCGGCCATCATCAGGGTGATGCGGGAAAATCTCATGGTCGATCTCCGTTGCCCTGGCCGGACCGGAGGTGGCCGGGTCGAGGGTTGCCGACTCTTCGCAACATCCGGGCCATACGATAAGAATAAATATATCAACAAGTAAAATGATGATGGGCCGGCGCTGGCCACCCGCCCCGATCAAATTGACCCGGGGCATCCTCCAACTTGAGCGAGATGGGGCCGCAGGAGCTGACCCTGTGGATGCAAGTAGAACTATTAGTGTCACTTACCCAATGGCTTGATTCCTGCTCTGGATTCATGAAGGTCTGCAGGGGCCTTTCCATTCCGCAGCGTCCTGCCATGTCCTCCCTCAACCCGTTCCAACCCGAAGGGTTCCCCATGCCATCCAAATCACGCAATGCCAAGAAGCCCAAGCTCGCCGGGCATTCGCCCAGCGCCAACCACCCCGTGCCCGCGGGCCTGCTCGGTGAAGGGGCGGAACCGGAAAAGCACCATATGAGCTTCGCCCAGCATCAGCACCAGCTCCAGGTCGCCCGCACCGACCAGCCCCTCCCCCCGCAGGAGGCCCCAACCCACAACCTCAAGTCCGATGCCCAGCAGCACCAGCAGAAACCAGGGGCCCGGAAATAGCCTTGCTGGAACCGCGGCGTCATCATTCGTTTTGCTTATGAGGTCATTGGTTTACCCAACATTGGCTTGGATTCATTGACTTCCCCCTCGCGAGGCCACATTTTTAAATTCTCATGATGCAGCTTTCTTCCACCTCCGCGCACTTCGCAGCCCCAGCCGGCCGCGCAGATATCCGCGCGCTGGGATCCGTTCTCGCCCTTACCAGCCTGTTTCTGCTGGCCCTGGCCATTATTCCCGGGGCGGGGGCTTTCTAGAGACACCACACGGAAACCCACCCGCCCCGCACCCCAAAGGTCGCGGGGCTTTTTTTCAATCCATCCCCATTCCGGAGGAATCCCAAATGCACCAGGACTCATACCGCGACGCCACCCCCAGCCGGCCGGAAGCCACCTCGGCCGCCTCCGACTGGGCCAATGCCGGAAACCGCTCCGGATCGATGGACGCGCAGGCCGAGGCGTCGGTCCTGGAGGATCGCTGGAATTTCCGCTTGATCGTCTGAGGGCGGCCTGTTGGCCTCGGGCGCCAGCACCTGGTCCTGAATTTCGATCAAGGGTCCGCCTTTTGCGGACAATGATGTCGTATTGAAATTCCGTGATTTTCAGCCGGAATTGAATCTTCTTGACATTCCCAGGGGCCCGCCGAATCCTGATTGGACATTTTTCCCCCAAGCAGGCCAAGGAGGGAGGGAACATGCCCGTCCGATTCGTGGTTGGCACGGCCGCCGCCCTCCTCCTCGGGTCGGGCCTGGGAGCCCAGGAACCGGCGGCGAAGCCCGCCGGCGGGCCGCTGCAGGTCCTGGAGAAGGTCCTGGGCAGCCGGCCCGCCCCGGCACCGCCGCAGCCGGCGGTCACCGCCTTCACCCTGGGCGGCTTCACCGTCGCCCGGGTGGAAGCGGCGCCCGGGGCCCAGCCCTCGGCCTTCCACGGATCCGGGTGGCTGGAGCTGCCGCCGCCGCTGGCCGGAACCGCCGTCACGTTCCAGGGCCTGGTGCTGACCGGCACGATCGCCACCGGGACGATCACCGCCGATCTGCCCCAGGGCTGGTCGGCCCCCTACCAGGGCTGGAAATGGGCCGCCCGCCGCGTCCAGGTCAGCGACCAGGGCAGCCACCTGCTGGGTTCGCTCAGCGCCGGGCGGCTGCAGGTGGTGGTGGACACCGCCACCTTCACTCCCGCCGGGCTTTCCGGCGCGCTCGCGCTGGGCGACGTGCCCCTGGCCGAGGGGCCCTTCACGGCGGACCTCGAGCAGGCGCAGATCCTGTTCTCCGGCAATCCGCCCGTTCTAAAGGGAAGTCTGCACGTGGTGCTGGCTCCGCCCTGCCATGACGCGGACAGCGGCCTGCCGGTGGACCTCACCGTGCCGGCCGCGTTCGCCGGCGCGGCGCTGACCACCGGCGTGGTCTCGGATGCCGTGGCCACCGGGCTCGGGGTGGAAGGGCAGGGGCTGGTGTTCCGGTTCGGCCAGCTCGCCCTGGCCAACAGCGAAGGCGTGCCCCAGCTGCGCGGCAGCGCCCGGCTCGGCTTTCCCCTGCAGACCTTCTGCCAGGCCGCCGACACCGGCCAGCCGTACCTCGCCCAGGCCGGCACCGCCCTGTTCAAGGGGACGGCCCCGGCCGCCGTGGCGGTGCGGCCCGGCCCGGGCCTGCCGGTCCGGGAGCTGGCGAGGCCGCTCCAGGGCCGCACCGCCCCCGCCGCCGGGCTCAGCGGCAGCTTCCCGCTGGGCCCGGCGACGCTCCTGCCCTCGGGCCTCACCACCTACCATCTGGTCCTGGCCGGGGGCGAGGCCGTGGTGGTGGACGGCGCGCTCGATCCGGGCGCGACCCGGGTCTCGGGCCAACTGCTCTGGGGCCCCGGCTGGGCCTCGGAGGCGGATTTCCAGGACGCCCCCGCGGACCTGGCCCAGGGCCTCTACCTCAGCCAGGCCACCCTCAAGGGCGAGGTGCCGGTGGGCGCCTACGGGGTCCAGACCTCCCTGGCGGTGGTCTGCGACTTCTCCGGCAGCCGGTCCCCGGCGGGGCTGGCGGCGGCCTGGAAGGGGGTCTACCTGCCGGCCTTCCTGCTGGCGATGCCGGAGGAGATCTTCCAGTTCGACCCGTCCTGGAACCGCCTGACCACCTTCGTCCAGGCCCGGGGCGGCGCCTTCGAGGCCGACGCCGGCTTCTCGGCCCGGGTGGCGGTGGCGCTGGCCGACCCGGTCTACCTGCAGTGCCTGCCGGTGAAGCTGGACCCCTTCGAGCTGGAGTTCGACCAGGGCGCCCTGCTGGGCATGCCCGAGGTGACCGGGACCACCGACCTGGACCAGCCGCCCCTGCTGCCGGCCTTCGACCTGCCCCTGACCTTCGACCTGACCCAGAACGGCGCCCGAAAGATCCTCCTGCAGACCCACACCAAGGCCGGCGACACCACCCTCAAGACCGACCTGGTGGGCATCGACCTGGTGCTCTCGGGCGCCACCCTCAATCCCACCAACCTCGACCTGGCCGGGCGCTTCGACTTCCATCTGCAGGGCGCGGCGCTGCCGTCGATCCCCTTCGACCACCTGGTGCTGGAGGCCACCGGCGGCGGGCTGGAAGGCAAGAAGGGCCCGGTCGTGTTCGGCATGGTCGGCTCGGTGTGGGCCGGCGTCCACGGCCAGCCCGACATCAGCCTCTGGGGCTTCGACTTCGGCCAGCAGGAGGACGGCTACGGGAGCCTGGCCGACGGCCGGTTCTTCGTGGGCGTGGGCGGCGGGATCACGATCAATCCGCTGGTCAGCTCCCTGTACAACCGCTTCCTGTTCACCTCGGAGCCCTCCGATCCCAGCAAGGGGACGGTGGAGACCGAGAAGCCGTTCACGCTGGACCACCGTCTGGCCGACCTGGGCTCGATCCAGGGCTCGCTGGGGTTCACGGTGGCCACCGCCAACGACCAGGTCTCGGACGCCTACTTCCTGGGCAACGGCAAGCTCAGCCTGACCTTCAGCGACAGCCCGCTGTACCTGGAGGCCGGCATGCGCTTCGGCCAGAGCTACAGCAAACCCAAGCCCTTCCCCTACTTCTACCTGCTGGGCGAAGCCACCTTCCCGGCCGCGGGCATCGACATCGCGCCGGACGTGGAGATCTACGGCATCGCCGGCGGCATGGCCCAGAACTTCATGCCCGACCAGATCCAGAACACCCAGACCATCACCGGCAAGGAGGACGATTCCCTGGGCACGGCGATCATGGCCGGAGTGGACATCGGCACCTCCGATGAATTCACCTTCCATGGCAGCCTCGATCTGTACGTGGCCCAGAACCTGACCGTGCTCCTGCAGGGCCAGGGCTTCCTCCTGGCGGGCCGGGAGGATTCGCCGCCGGACCGCACCGTCTCCGCCGACATCGACTTCACCCGCAACCCGGACGCCTTCCACGCCGTCCTCCAGGCCGACCTGGGCTTCCCCAGCGACATCATCGAGAACAAGGGGGAAGTGGAGCTCCGCTTCGACCCGGCCAACCACTTCGTCCACATCGGCACCCCGGATTCGCCGCTGACGACCAGCTTCCTCAAGGGCTTCAGCCAGGGGACCTCGTACTTCGACGCGGACCTGGGCGGCGGCAAGGCCACCTTCCGCGCCGGCGGCGGCTTCTCCATGGACACCGGCGACCGGGATTTCGGCCCGGTGTTCGGCCGGCTCTACGTGGATGTGCGCGGCGACCTGGTGGTGAGCATCGATGCCAACCTCAACCCGGCCTTCCAGGGCGTGCTGGCCGCCCAGGGGGGGGCGGACTTCGGCATGAGTTTCAGCACCTTCTGGCAGACCTACCGGCTGACCATCTTCAGCGGCAGCCTCTCGGCCAATCTGGCCATGCAGGTGCCCGGCAGCCCCACCCTGGACGGCCACGTGGACATCTCGTACAGCGTCCTCGGCGGCATGTTCTCCGGCTCCGCCGGCGTGGACATGGAGTTCTAGCCATGCGCGAACCGCTCCGCAACCTCCCGACCCTGTTCCTGGCGCTGGCCGCCGCGGCCGCCCCGCCGATGCTCGCGCCGGTGGCCGTCCGGCCACAGGTGGGCGATCCGGCCGTCCTGGCGGCCATCCCGAACCTGACCGCCCGGGCCAAGCTGCTCCCGCCGGGGCACACCCAGGGGACCTTCCGGCTCAACGGGATCGTCCGTGCCGACCGGTCGGTGGTCCTGCGCTGGGCCAACGACCAGGGCGAGATGCCGACCGAAGGGGTCCTGGTCTACCGCCAGAAGGTGGGCGACGACGCCTGGAAGGAGCTCAACCCCAAGGCGCCGGTGGCCTTCTTCCAGACCCGCGGCCTGGAATCACGCTTGGCCAAGCTGCCCGACAGCAAGCGGGAGACCCTGATGTCCCTGGCCTACGGCAACCTGGCCCGGGATCCGGCCACGGGCCGGCGCCTTGCGGCCGCCCCGGCGCCGGCGAAAGGCGCGCCCACCCGGGCCGCCGAACTGAAGTTCGCCCGGATCGCGGATCAGTACCGGGCCCTGCGCGCCTCGGGCGGGCTGGCCGCATCCGATCTGCAGATGCTCAACGCCCACGCCGACCTGGATGGGGACGCGGCCGACGCCTATGGGCTGGTCTACGTGGACAGGCCCGGGAAGGGCGCGTGGCGCTACAAGATCAGCGTGAGGCTCCCGGAAGGGGGCAGCGCCGAGGTGGACTGCGCCAAGACCTTCGATCCCGCCCAGCCCACGCCGGTGCCGGCGCCGGGCGGCCTCACCGCCCAGAGCGCCAACGGCGCGGTGCTGCTGAACTGGCAGCCCGCGCCGGGGGACACGGTGGCCGGCTACAACGTCTACCGGGCCGCCACGGCCGGCGGCAGCTACCGCCGGCTCAACGCCACGCCGGTCAAGCTGGTGGCGATCACCGCCCGGGACCCGGCCGCCACCCTCCAGGGCGCCCAGGCGCGCCAGGGCGTGATCACGCGGGAGCTCCAGAAGACTCCCGCCGCGCAGCTGACGCCCACCCGGGTGGCCCAGATCCGCGCCCAGGCCGCCGACACCGCCGAGCCGCAGCCCCTGGCCGCCGCGCCGGCCCAGGCCATCCAGGCCGCGCTAAGCGCCGGGCGGCTGTTCCCGGCAGGCCCGGTGAAGGTCCTCGCGGCCTACACCGACAGCATCGGGGACCCCGGCAACACCGACCTGGTGGATGAGACCACCTATGCCTACAAGGTCGTCGCGGTCGACATCGGCGGCCAGGAGGGGCCGCTCGACCAGGCCACCCTGGTCGCGGGCACGCCCAAGGACCTGCAGCCGCCGGCCACCCCCGGATGCCCGGACCTGAAGCAGGCCGCCGGCGCCCGGCAGAAGCTCGGGGCCGCCCTGGCCACCCAGCGGCTGGATCCCGGCCTCACCCAGGCCGGCCAGGCGGTCGCCGCCAAGGCGCCGCGCCTGGCGGTGGCGCCGGTGGTCCCACTGCTCACGGTCGCCAGCCCGCAGGCCAAGCCGGCCCCCATGGCCCTGCATCCGCAGGTGGCGGCCCTGTCCCTGGCCGATGCCAAGCGGCTGCGCCTGACCCGCCTGGCCGGGACCCTGCCGGTGAAGGAGCTGGCCGCCCTCGGGGCCACCTCGGTGCTGTACTCCCTGCCCGACGGCTCGGCCCCGGCGGCCGACCTGGTCTGGACCCCCTCGCCCGACGCCGACCTCAAGCTCTACACCGTGTACCGGGCCGCGGGCGCGGCGCCCCTGGCCCGGATCGCCACCACCCCCACGCCGGCCTGGCAGGACACCTCCCTGCAGGTGGGCCTGGCCTATACCTACCGGGTCACCGCCACGGACCAGCTCGGCAATGAATCGCCCCAGTCCCCGGCCCGGATCGTCCAGGTCTGCGACCAAGCCCTGGGCCGGAAGCTGGCGCTAGCCGGCATCCAGGGCAAGGTCTCCAGCACCCCGCCGCTCGTCCTGGGCCATGGGTTCCTGCGGCCGGGCGCGGGGGCCATGGCCACCACCTCCCTGGCCGACCTGTCGCTGGTGAAGACGGCCAAGCCCCCGCCCAGGGCCGGCAGATCTGTCATCGCCGCCTACCAGGCCCCGTCGGTAGCGGTGCGAACCGCCCGCCCGGGCCCGGAACGGATGCAGGGCCTCGCGGCCACCCAGGCCGGGCCGAACGCCAAGGGCCTGGAGGTTGCCGCGGCGGAACCCGGGGCCATCAAGGTGCTGGCCCATGTGACCACCGTCCGGCCCCTGCCGGTCCGTTCCTTCAATCCGATGCTGGCGCCCCCGGCACCGCCCACCCTCCTCTACGTGGAGCTCTCCTGGACGCCTCCGGTGCAGGGCTACCCTCTGGAATATTCCATTTTCGAGGCGCCCCAGGACACCCGGGTGGTGACCGCGGCCCGGGGACCCATCCTGGCCAGGTCCGCGTCCCTGGCCCTGGCCAAGGGCGGGGCCGCCCGGCCCACGGTGGCCGCCCTGCAGATGGCGCGGCCCCTGCCGGTGCTGGCCCCCGCGGCGGCACCGGCGCCCGGGCATGTCCAGACCACCCCGGCCCTGCACACGCTGGCCAGCGGCACCACGGTGGCCGGCGCCTGGGTCCCGGCCGCCGCCCGCAGCGACACCCTGGGCCGGCTGACCCTGCTCACCGGCCCGGGCCCGTTCGCCCTCATCACGCCGAAGGCGGTCACGGGGACCGGCTACACGGTGGCCTTCCCGGTGGACGCGGCCCAGTATGGGGGCGCCACCTTCTACTTCCAGGTCCAGGCGCACGCCCAGGAGTTCGGGCGCACCGTCGACGGGCCGGTCAGCGACCCGGTGGAGGTCCGGTTGCCCGACCTGGTGCCGCCGCCCGTGCCTGCGCCCGGCTCCGTGGAATTGCTGGAGGAGGCCGGGGGTGCTGTGGACGTGGCCCTGGCCTGGACCCAGACGGGGGTGCCGGACCTGGCCGGGAGCCTGGTGGACCGCCAGCCCATGGCCTACCGGATCGTGGACGGCCTGGCCCAGGCCGACGGCCCCCTGGGGCCGCCCCAGCGCCTGACCCCGGCGGCGGTTCCCGGCCTGGCCTACAAGGACATCGCCGTGCCCGGCGGGTTCTACCGCTACACCCTGCACAGCGTGGACGGCACCGGCAACGTGTCCGCCACCCAGGACGGGCTGGACATCCTGGTACCCGGGGAACCGGCCCCGGATGCGCCCAAGGGTCTGGTCCTGGCTGGCGACCGGTTGTCCTGGCAGGCCGCGACCCATGCCGCCGGCTACACCGTCTGGCGCTCGTACACGGGGGCCGAGGGGGACTTTGACTGCATCAGCCCGATCCTGGGGGCCGGGACGACGTCCTGGGACATGCCGGCCCAGAAGAAGGTGTTCCTGAAGGTGGTGGCGCGCAGTCCCTCGGGAATGTACCAGTCGCCCTCGGATGCCGTGGCGCACCCTTGATCGGGCCGGCCGGGTTGGGTTCAAATGCATCCCTTTTTGCTGGCCAAGGCGGGCCGCATGGGGTCTGTTTTCATGCCGGTTTAGCCAAGACCATTCTAATTTTAAGAATAAGAATATATTATAGGATTAGTTGTAAGAAAAATGTCTTACCGGACGCCCGGAGTGCATAAAAAATTAATGCAAAAATTTTTTAAAATTTTCGGGGAACTTATTTACAGATGGTATTTGCTACCGATACTCGTAGGCGTAATTCGGGTGTATTTGAAAATCCAAGCAACTTAATAAGATGCATAAGTCGTCTTATGCACGGGTGGCCTCCATGTTCGAGGAAGGCCGGGGGCACCCCTGTCCATGCATGTCGCGCGCGCCGCGCGGGCTTCCAAGGAGGGCTCCGTGAAGAACCGTTTTCAGTACCTCAGCCTGGCCAGCATCGTCCTGGTGGCGGGGGCCCTTCCGGCCCATGCCCAGACCTCCACCACCGCCGCCCTGCGGGGGAGGGTGGTGGACAGCGCCGGCAAGCCAGTCGCCGGAGCCCGGATCAGCCTGACCTCCGTCCAGGTGAACCGGGCGTTCACGACCGATGCGGACGGATCCTTCTACATCGGCCTCCTGAATCCGGGCACCTGGCGGGTGGCGGTCGCGCATCCGGGGATGCAGACCAGCATCCAGCAGATCTCCCTTGGAACCAACGATACCAAGAACCTCAGGATCAAGCTGGTGCCGGAGGCGGCGACCACCGTGGAAGTGATCGGGACCGCCTCCACCATCGACACCTCCACCACCCAGGTGGGCGCCAATTTCTCCATGGAGTCCCTCAAGGCCATCCCGATGACCCGGGATATCAACGACCTGGTGCTGCTGACGCCGGGCGCGGCCAGCAGCGGGTTCGATGCCGGCACCGTCTACGCCGAGGGCATCAGCTTCCGGACCAACAATCCGACCATCGCCGGCGGGTCGGCGGCGGAGAACACCTACATCGTCGACGGCCTCACCACCACCGACTTCCGCTACGGGGTCCAGAGCGCGGTGCTGCCGCCGGACTTCATCGAGACCGTGGAGGTCCAGACCGGCGGCTTCAAGCCCGAGTACAGCGCCCTGGGCGGCGTCTTCAACGTCCTGATCAAATCCGGCAGCAACTCGTTCAAGGGATCGGTCTGGGGCACCTGGGATCCCCTCAATTCCTACGCCAAGCCCAAATCGAACGAGTGGTTCACCGCCCCCCAGAACTACAACCGCTACGATTTCGGCTTCGAGGCCGGCGGGCCCATCATCAAGGACCGGGTGTTCTTCTACGTCGGCGCCGACAGCATCACCCAGGAGGGCGAGGGCATCACCAACCAGTCGGGGAGCGTCGGTTCGGCCCAGAAGATCACCGAGCCCCTGACGCTGGTCAAGGTGAACGGCTACCTGACCCCCAGCCAGCAGCTGACCCTGACCTGGCGCTACGATCCCCGGACCAGCACCCAGCCCAACCAGTACGAGGCCTGGGGGCCCGGCAACATCGGCGGGACGGACAAGGTCAACACCGCCTCCATGTCCCTGAACTACGACTGGACCATCAGCCCCACCATGTTCCTGAGCCTCAAGGTCGGCCAGAACGTCATCACCCACCATTTCGAGCCCACCGACCCGACCCTGCAGGTCATCGACTTCACCCAGAACGGCGGCACCTACTACGGCGGCGCGGGCCAGTACAACGTCCTGGACGACAACGTCACCAAGCAGGCCAAGGTCGATTTCAGCTGGATGGTCGGCCAGCACAGCCTGAAATTCGGCGTGAGCTACCTGCAGTCCCGGTACACCCTCGTCTCCACCCAGACCGGCGGCTTCGACTCCCAGATCCAGATATTCGCGCCCACCGACCTGTCCCAATGGTTCTTCGGCGACAACTCGGGCGTCTTCGCCAAGTTCACCGCCTATTACGCCCAGGACACCTGGGAGGTGAACAAGCACCTCAAGATCGCCTACGGCGGCCGGTTCGAGAGCCAGGAGCAGTACGGCCAGAACGGCCTGCCGATCTTCAAGTTCAACAAACCAAGCGATTACACCCAGCCACGGCTGGGCGTGCTCTACGATCTCAACGGGGATGGCAAGTCCAAATTCACCTTCAACTACGCCATCTATTACGAGAGCATCCCGCAGCGCCTGGCGATCCGGACCTATGCCAACGAGACCTTCGTCCGCTACGACTACTTCCAGGGGACCCTGCCCGACGGCAGCCCCGACCCGAACAACGGCTACCAGTACAATTCCGCGGATCCCAATCACTACGGCCAGGTGCTGGTGAACGGGGTGCCCCAGCCGGTCTACACCGCCATCGTCCCGGGCGGCGGCCCGGGGGCCCTGGCCAATTTCAACCTGAACTACGGCCCGCTGTTCAGCGGCGACCCCATCGCCAACGGCATCAAGCTGCCCCGGCGGGAGGAGATCATCTTCGGCTACGACCAGCAGGTCAGCGACCGGCTGACCCTGGGCCTGCACGCCAAATACCGCAAACTGACCGATGTCATCGAGGACAGCGTCATCACCAACCCCGACGGTTCCCCGGTGGATACGACCTCCGGCGGCGGCTTCGGCGGCCACGCCATCCTCTGGAATCCCAATCCGAATTCGGTCTCCTGGAGCACCGGGCCGCTGAACGGCGATCCCACGCCCCACGCCTACAGCGCCAGCCCCACCGGCTTCCCGACCGCCTTCAACGAATACAAATCCGTGGATTTCACATGGAACTACCAGAGCACCCATGACGCCCTGGGCGGCAACCTGACCTGGAGCCGCCTGACCGGCAACTACGAGGGCGTCATCACCTCCAGCAACGGCCAGCCTGACGGCAACATCACCTCCTCCTTCGACTACGCGCCCTACTACGGCACCGGCCTGCTGCCCAATGACCGCACCTGGATCTTCAAGCTCTACGGCAACCACCGCTTCAATTTCCGCAGCGGCGACCTGAACCTGGGCTTCAATTTCTGGATGCAGAGCGGCACGCCCAAGAGCCTCTGGGACGACGGCTCCAGCTCCCACGGCCAGGTACCCGGCTACGACACCCAGTACAACACCGCCCATCCCGGCGGGACCGGGCCGGGCCTGGTGGCCTCCAGCCCGGCGGCCTTCAACAACCCCGCCAACTGGACCGGGGGCGCGCCCGGGAACGGCACCTACACCGGCCCCGGCTACCAGAGCCTGGATATCGGCGGGTATGGCGACAACGTCGCCGCCAACAACCAGATCGGCCAGTACGGCCGGACCCCCACCACCACCAAGCTGGACCTGCACTTCGACTACTCCTACAAGCTGCCGAGGAACATGGTCCTGGATCCCGCCATCGACATCTTCAACGCCTTCAATACCCGGCAGATCGTGTCGGTCTACGACCTGGCCACCACCCAGGGCGGCAGCCCGGCACCCAACTACGGGGCGGCCAGCCTCTACCAGGCCGGGCGGGGGATGCGGCTGACGGTCAAGTTGATCTTCTAGGTTTGCGGCCCGGGCTCCGCCCGGTCAGCGCATGGTCCGCTTGAAGGCGGCGATGTCCTGGCGGAGCTGGTTGGCCTTGCGAATGGCCTCCTGGGATTGGAGCTTGGGCGCCAGCTCGGCCAGGGCCTTCTCCATCTGCTCCAGGTGCACCAGGGGTGTCTCGGTGATGGTGCTGGTGTCCATGCCCGAGGTCGCGGCCCGGCCGGCCTGCTTCCACTGTTCCCGGACCATGTCGAAATCCGTGCGCAGGTCGGCGATCTGCCGCTCCTCGGGGGAACGGGCGGCCCAGGGGAACTGGCCCGTCAGCTGGTAGTAGCCGCCGGTGCCGATCAGGACCAGTACCAGGATGAGAAACAGGACCTGTTTCATGGGGACCTCCGGGAGGTTCGGGCCACCCGCATTTTATCCCGGAACGGGATCGGGTATAGTTGCTGACCTGCCGAGAAGAAACCTTGTCCCCCATGCCATTTCACCCCCTGATCTGCCGGAGCGGCCATGGCCCGGGCGGGAGCTGAACCCTCCCGGCTGGCGGCGGTGCTCCGGGTCACCAGCGGCAATTTCCTGGAGATGTTCGATTTCTTTCTTTTCGGCTTCTACGCGACGGCCATCTCCAGGACCTTCTTCCCGGCCGGCAGCGAGTTCGCCTCGCTCATGCTCACCTTCGGGACCTTCGGCGCGGGCTTCCTCATGCGGCCCCTGGGGGCGGTCATCCTGGGCGCCTACCTGGACCGGGTCGGGCGCCGCCAGGGGCTGATCGTCACGCTCGGGCTCATGGCCCTGGGCACGGTGCTGATCGCCTTCGTGCCCGGCTACGCCACGATCGGCCTGCTGGCCCCGGTCATCGTCCTCATCGGCCGGTTGTGCCAGGGGTTCTCCGCCGGCGTGGAACTGGGCGGGGTGTCGGTCTACCTGTCGGAAATGGCGACGCCCGGGCACAAGGGCTTCTACGTGAGCTGGCAGTCCGGGAGCCAGCAGGTCGCCATCGTCGCGGCGGCGGCCCTGGGCTACGTCCTCAACGCGCGCCTGGGGGCCGCCGAGGTCGCCGCCTGGGGCTGGCGGGTGCCGTTCTTCATCGGCTGTCTGATCGTGCCGGTGATCTTCGGGATCCGGCGTTCCCTGCAGGAGACCGGGGAATTCCTGGCCCGCACCCACCGGCCCGGCCTGGCCGAGATCTACCGCTCCATGGTGCGCAACTGGCGGATCGTGGGGGCCGGCATGCTGCTGGTGGTCATGACCACCATCTCGTTCTACCTGATCACGGTCTACACCCCGACCTTCGGCCGCAGCGTGCTGCGCCTGAGCAGCGCCGACAGCCTGCTGGTCACCCTCGGCATCGGGGTCTCAAACCTGTTCTGGCTGCCGGTCATGGGTGCCCTGTCCGATCGCGTGGGCCGGCGCCCGGTGCTGGTCGCCTTCGCGCTGCTGGCGCTGCTGACCGCCTACCCGGCCCTGGCCTGGCTGGTGGCCGCCCCCAGCTTCCGGCGGATGCTGGAGGTCGAGCTGTGGCTCTCCTTCCTCTATGGCGGCTACAACGGTGCCATGGTGGTGGCCCTGACCGAAGTCATGCCGGTGGCGGTGCGCACGGTCGGCTTCTCCCTGGCCTACAGCCTCGCCACGGCGGTGTTCGGCGGGTTCACGCCGGCCGTATCCACCTGGCTGATCGACCTGACCGGCAACAAGGCCGCCCCGGGCTGGTGGATGATGTTCGCGGCGGCCTGCGGCCTGGCCGGGACCCTGTTTCTTTATGGCCGGCGTCCGGAAGGCCACCGATGAAATAGGTATAATTGCAGTCCATGACTCTCCCCGGAACGGAACGAAAGTATGGGTGGCCCCTGCTCCTGGGGGCGGGCCTCATCTGCGGTCTGGGGATCCTGATCTCCCGGCTCCCATTCACATACATCCAGGCCGCCCTGTCGGTGCCCGCGCTGGTGATGAACCTCATCGCCTTCGGGCTGCTGGTGGCGCGGGCCCGGCTGGATCGGGAGGAGCGCCTGGGCTGGCTGCTGCTCGCCGCCAGCATCCCGCCGCTGCTGGGGGCGAACGTGCTGCTGGGCCTGGCGGATGGGCTGCAGCACCCCTCGGGAGCCTACGAAAACGGGTTCCTTTTGTTCTATGTCCTGGCCGGGTCCCTCCAGGCCGGGGCCCTGTTGGCGTGGCCCTGGCGCCGGCACCGGACCAACGCCCTCGAGGACCTGCTGGTCGGGCTCCTCTTCAGCAGTTCGGTCATCCTGATGCTCTGGCTGCTGGGCCTCTGGAACGCTTCGCTTTCCGGGCACACGATCGGCCACAGCCGTCTGCTGGCCTTGACACTCAGGTTGGGGATCACGGCCGGACCCATGGCCTATCTCCTGGTCCAGGATCCCCGCCGGCTGCGCGGCCCCCTGGGCTGGCTGCTGGGGTCCCTGGTGGGCATGGGTGCCTCCGTTTTCATGATCCTGCCGATCCTACAAGCAGGCGGCAATCTCCCCCGGATCAGCCCGGTGTTCATCGTGCCGATCCTGACGCCCCTGTTCCTGGTGTACGCGGCCTGGTTCCGTCGGCCGGTCGAGGTCCGGCAGGATTCGCCCGGCCTGCGGCTCCCCCTCCAGGATCTCGTTCCCTACGTCCCGTTCGTCGTCTCCGGCACCACGCTGGCCCTGATCCTGCTGCGGAACCCGGCCCCGCGGCCCGGCCCCACTCTGGCCTTCCTGGCCATCACCAGCCTGCTGATCCTGAGCCAGCTGCTGCTGCACCGGCGGGCCCGGGCCGAGAAGGCCAGCCTGGAGGACCGGGTCGACCAGCGCACCCAGGCCATCGAGAAGATGCAGGCCATCCTGCTCCGGACGGAGCGGATGAACGCCATGGCCACGCTGGGCGCCGGGCTCACCCATGACCTGAACAACCTGCTCGGGGTGATCGAGGTCCATGCCGGCCTCATGCAGGAGGAATTCAACCAGGGCCGGGTGCCCAAGGAACATGGGACCCGTCGGATCCTGGAGGCCGCGGAAAGGGCCAAGCAATTCACCCGGCAGATCATGGCCTTCGGGCGCAAGCCTGCCGAGGGGCCGGAGGCGCCGGCGCCTTTGGCCGCGACCCTCGAAGGCGCCCGGCCGATTCTGGAGATGCTGGTCCCTCCCGACATCCAGCTGCATTTCGACCTCGACCCCGAGGCTGCGCCGGTCGCGGTCGATGCCAAGCTGGTGGAGCAGATCCTGGTGAACCTGGTGGCCAATGCCCGGGACGCCATGCCCCAGGGGGGCCGGATCACCCTCGCGCTGTTCTCCGGCGTCCGTTCCGGCCTGGGTCGGTGCACCATCCTGGAGATCACCGACACCGGGCAGGGCATCGCCCCGGATCTCCAGGAACTCATCTTCGAGCCCTTCTTCACCACCAAGCCGGAGGGGCAGGGCACCGGGCTGGGTCTGCCGATGGTGCGGACCATCATGGAGTCCCTGGGCGGCGGCGCCGAGGTCGAATCGCAGCCGGGCCGGGGCGCCACCTTCCGGCTGTTCTTCCCGGCCGCCCTGGCGCCATCCCCCCGCGAGGCCGGGCCGGCGCCGGGCCTGGAGCCCTTCCTCGCGGTGCGCCCGCAGGAACCGCCGGCCCGGATCGAGCCGGGCGGCACGGCCCGGTCGCCATGGCTCATCACCCTGGTCGCCGGGACCCTGTTCTGGGCCGGCTGGATCCTCCGGGCCCATCCGGTCAGCCGGATGCATGGAATCCTGGAGATCGGGCTGCCGGTCCTGCTCTGCGCCACCTCCACCTGGCAACTCTGGAAGGCCAGCGCCCGGCCCGATTTCACGCCCGCCACCCGGGCCTCGCTGCGTTGGATGCTGGCGGGCACGGGGATGGTCGGGCTGGGGGCGGTCAGTGTGCTCATCAACGAAGTCCTCATGCGCCCGGCAGGAGGCTCGGCCCTGATCGGCGTCACCGATATCCTGTGCCTGAGCGCCTACCCCCTGGTCCTCACCGGCCAGCTCCGGCTGCCGCGCCGGGAACGGTCCTCCCTGGGCGCCTGGCGGCTGGCCGCCGACAGCGCCATCTTCGTATTCGGCGTGGGCATCCCTTTGTGGGTGTTCGCCCTCCACCCGGCCCTGCGGACCCTGCCGGGGCCGGCGGGCGCGGTGAGCCTGATCTTCCCGGCCCTGGCCTTCGTGGGCGTGGTCACCGCCAATTTCGTGCTGCTGCGCTGCGCGCCCTTCCCCAGCCAGCGGGCCTTCTACATGCTCCTGGCCGGCATCGCCATCGGCTGGGTGGCGGACCTGATCTTCGCCCTGCAGGTGACCGACGCGCTGAAGGTCCCCAACATCCTGCACATCGCCAATGCCGTCAACGGGCTGAGCATGCTGATGGTGGCGGTGGGGGCCTGGTGGGTCCGGACCGACCCCCAGCCGGCCACCCCGACCGTCCCGATCCTCTACAGCCCCATCCCGATGCTCACCATCGGCGTGATCGCCCTCTGGCTGGCGCGCTACCTGGCCGTGTTCGAAGTGTCCAAAGGCACCCTGCAGGGGATCCTGGCAGGCGTGGTCGTGATCTTCTTCGTGCTATTCCTGCGCGAGGGCCTGACCGCGCGGGACAGCTTCGGCCATGCGGCGGAACGCTACACTTCGGCCATGCGCGCCAAGCTCGAGGCCCTGGTCCGGCATTCCTCCGATCTGATCCTGGTGCTCGACCGGGACGGGGCGATCCAGTATTCCAGCCCGGCCACGGGCACCTTCCTGGGCCAGGCCGCCGAGCAACTGCAGGGGCAGCCCCTGGCCCGGTTCATCCATCCCGAGGACCAGGAGAAGTGGCGGGACTTCCTCAGGGTGCTGCCCCAGCAGCGCCAGCACCGGATCACCCAGCAGTGGCGGATGCGCGATCCGCGCGGGGAGTGGCGGGTGTTCGAGACCTCCGGCAGCAACCTGCTGGCCAACCCGGATGTGCTCGGCATCGTCCTGAACACCCGGGATATCACGGACCGCCTGCAGGCGGAGGGGAAGGCCCGCCAGGACCTGAAGATGGAGGCCCTGGGCCGGCTGGCGGGGGGCATCGCCCACGACTTCAACAACCTGCTGAGCGCGATCCTGGGCAATCTGGAGATGGCCAGGATGGACCACCCGGAGGATGCCCGGTATCAGAAGCGGCTGCTCCGTACCGAGGCGGCCGCGGCCCGGGGGGCGGGCCTCACCCGCCGGCTGCTGTCCTTCGCCAGGCGCCGGCCGGGGAGTTCGGAGCTCCTGGAGGGTGCGCCGTTCCTGGCCGGGTTCGTGGCCACGGCCCGCACCCTTGCGGGTCCCGGGATCCGCCTCCAGGAGGTGGCCGAGCCGGGGACCGGGGCTTTCCGGGCCAACCGCGAGGAGCTCGAGCAGGCCCTGGAGGCCCTGGTCCGGAATGCCGCCGAAGCGATGCCCGGAGGGGGCCTGGCGACCCTCTCCTGCCGGGCCGAGGAGACCCTGGATCCGGCCCTGCGCTTCTACCTCCTGCCCGGGCCCGGGCCGTATCTGGTCCTGGAGGTCGGCGACACCGGCGCCGGCATGGACGAGGGCGTCCTCGTCCACCTGTTCGAGCCGTTCTTCACCACCAAGGGCCAGCACAAGGGCGGCGGGCTCGGCCTGGTGGGCGTCTACGGGATCGTGAATTCGTGCCATGGGGGCATCAGCATCCGGTCCGAGGCGGGCGCCGGGACCACCGTGGGCCTCTGGTTCCCGCGGGTGGAGGCCGCCGCGCCTTCCATGGCCGGGACCCGGCCGTCCGGGAGCCTCCAGGGCTCGGAAGCGGTTCTGCTGGTCGAGGACGAGGCCCCGGTCCGGGAGGCCCTGAAGGACATCCTGGGATCCCTCGGCTACCGGGTCCACGCGGTCAGCGACGCGGGCGAGGCCCGGGCCTTCCTGGCGGGCCACCAGGGCCCGCTGGACCTGCTGGTGACCGACGTCATCATGCCTGGGGACAGCGGTCCGAAACTGGCGGAGGACGTCGCCAGGGACCGGCCCGGGTTGCGGGTGCTGTTCATCTCCGGCTACACCGCCGACGAACTGGAGGCCCACGGCATTGCCGAGCCGGGCGCCCAGCTGCTGGAGAAGCCGTTCACCCGGGAGCAGATCGGCCGGCGGATCCGGGATATCCTCAGCGCCGCAGCGCCAGCAGGGTGATGTCGTCGGAGGGTTGGAACCCGGCGGCGTGCTCCCGCACGGCGCCGAGCAGGGCGTCCAGGAGGGCCCCGGCCGAGGCTGCCGGCGCGGCCAGGGCCTGGAGGAGGCGGTCGTCGCCGAACATGCCGGCGGCGCCGATCGCCTCGGTGATGCCGTCGGTGTAAAGGACCAGGGTCTCCCCCGGGGCGAGGAGGGTCTCGGCCAGGGTGAAGGCCAGGCCGGGCAGGAGGCCCAGGGCCGGGCCGGTGGGGGCCAGGCGGGTCCGTGGGCGTGTTCCCGCCAGGACCAGGGGCGCCTCGTGGCCGGCGTTCAAGTAAGGCAGCCGGCCCGTGTCCGGCTCCAGGATGGCCAGGAAGGCGGTGGCGAACATGCTGCTTCGCTCGTGGGTGGTGGCGATGTAGTCGCTGGTGGCCTGGGCGGCTCGGGCCAGGGTCTCCTCCGGCGGCCCGGGGGCCTGGGCCGCGACGGCGCGGATCAGGGTCCGGAACAGGGCCATGTAGAGGGCCGCGCCCACGCCCTTGCCGCAGACGTCGGCGATGACCAGCATCAGCCGGCCTCCCGGCAGGGGGAAGGCGTCGTAGAAGTCGCCGGCCACCTGGCGGGCCGGCTCGAACCGGGCGGCGAGCTCCCAGCCGGGAACCTCGGGGATCGCCCCGGGCAGGAAGTCCTTCTGGATCTCGTGGCCGATCTCCAGTTCGCGTTCCAGGCTGCGGGCCCAGAGGCGCTCCTGGTCGCGCAGGGCCTTCTTCTCCAGGCAGGCGCCGACCCGGGCCCGGAGGATCACCGGGTTGAAGGGCTTGGGCAGGTGGTCGTCGGCGCCCAGTTCGATGCAGCGGACCACCGCCTCGAGTTCGCCGAGGGCGGAGATGACGATCACCGGCAGGTGCCGCAGGGTGTCGTCGGCCCGCACCCGGGCCAGCACTTCGAAGCCGTCCATCACCGGCATCATGATATCCAGCAGCATCAGGTCGAAGCCGCCCCCGGCCAGCAGGGCCAAGGCCTGGGCCCCGTCGATGGCGGTCTCCACCCGGTGGCCAAGCTTTTCCAGGCGCCGGGCGAGCAGGTCCCGGTTGGCCTCGACGTCGTCCACCACCAGGATGCGCCCGCCGGCCGGGTTCACCCGCCGACCTCGGCCGCTTCCAGTTCGAGCAGGCGGCGCAGGTACGGGAGCTGCTTTTCCGCGGCGCGCGCGCCGACCTCGATGACGTAGTCGATCTTCTCCGTATCGAACAGCCGCACCCGCTGCTCGAACTCGGGGACGATCAGGATGACCTCCGAATGATGGGTCAGATTGTGGAAGGCGAACCGCGCTTTCAGGAGGTTGTTGGCCATGATGGCGGTGAGCTGGGCGGAATAGGCGCCCAGGGTGTTGAACCGTTTCTGGTGGTCGCTCTCGAAGCCGATGGCGATGATCACGTCCGCCCCCTCCTCCATGGCCACATTGATCGGCAGGGGGTCGGACATGAAGCCGTCGATCAGCAGCCGCCCGCCGTGCTTGAAGGGCTTGAAGATGTAGGGAATGGAAATGCTGGCGCGGATGGCGTCGACCACGCGGCCCGAGGAGAGGATGACCTGCTCGCCGTTCGCCAGGTCCGTGGCGGTGATGAACAGCGGGATCCTGGTCTCCTCGATGGCCAGGTCGCCGAAGGCCACCCGCAGCCGGTCCAGGATCAGGCCGTCCTTGCGCATGCCGAAGGTCCCGCCGGAACCCAGCAGCCGCCCGAGGAGCGCGCGCAGCATCGCCAGGTGGTCCCTCTGGCTGGTCAGCTCCCGGGTCCATAGCCGCCGGGCGGTGTCGGCGGTGCTGGCGGGGTCGTGGCCGGCGGCGATCATGGCCGCGTAGATGCTGCCGGCGCTGCAGCCGACCACCAGGTCGATGCCGATCCCCTCGCGCTGGAGGACGTTCTGCAGGCCCAGGGCGGCCGCGCACTTGACGCTGCCCGAGCCCAGCACCAGGGCGACCTTCTTGCCGTGCCGGGTGGTCATCGGCCGGACCCGGCCTGGAAGCTCGCCACGGCCTCGTCGGTGCCCGCGAACAGCTTGAGGATGCTGGTGAAGCCGCTGAGTTCCAGGACCCGGTGCACGTCCGGGCGGACCGCCGCCAGGCGGAAGTCGCCGCCGGCGCGCCGGGTCTCCTTCATCACCGCCAGCAGGGTGCGCAGGCCGGCGCTGCTGGTGTAGTCGACCGCGGCGAAATCCACGACCAGCTGGTTCCGGCCGGCATGGATCCGGGCCTCCAGGGTGTCCTGCAGGCCTCCGGCGGTCAGGCCGTCGATGCTGCCGACAACCGTCGTCACCGTCACGTCGCCCACGTCCGTCAGGGACACTTCCATGGCTATCTCCTGTTCTTCGGTTTCCTCTTGACCAGGGTCACCCGGTTGCCCGGGCCCGGCAGGCGTTCGTAGCGCAGCTCGTCGACCACGTTCCGGACCAGGTGCCAGCCCTGGCCGCCCAGGGGGCGGTCCTCCCAGTCCAGGGTGAGATCCGGAACGGGCGCCGAGGCGGGATCGAAGGGCGCGGCGCGATCCTCGATGGCTATCTCATAGCGATCCGCCAGCTCCCGCACCTCCAGCCGGATCGGCCCGGGCCTGCCGGGGCCGTAGCCGTGGCGTATGACATTGCTGCAGACCTCCTCCACCGCCAGCCGGAGGTCATGCCGGACCGGGCCGGCGATGCCGGCGCCGGCGCAGGTGCCGGCGAAGAAGGCCAGGATCGCCCGGAGGTTCGCGGGGGCCGCGACGGTCTCAAGGGATGCCACCTCGATGCCTTCCTCCGGGTCCAACACCGGGTCAACTCCATGATCAGATCATTTCGGTTTCGATTGTCGCAACTGCGACTCATCCTCCCATGAAACATATGTTAAAACATGGAGATTATTGCGCCCAGGTCAGGCGGGATTCTCCGCCCCGAACTCCGCCGGCAGGCGCAGGGTGAAACGGGAACCCCGGCCGAATTCGCTGGCCACCTCGACGTCGCCGCCCATGAGCCGGGCCAGCAGGCGTCCCACCGCCAGGCCCAGGCCGGTGCCGCCGAACCGCCGGTTGGTGGAGCTCTCGGCCTGGGTGAAGTTCTCGAACAGCTTGGCGATCTGCTCGGGGGTCAGGCCGATGCCGGTGTCGCGCACTTCGAAGGCCAGCCAGTCTCCCCCGGCCAGGGCCTGGCGGCTCACGGTCAGGCCCACGGTCCCGTCGGAGGTGAACTTGCAGGCATTGCCCAGGAGGTTGAGCAGCACCTGGCGGACCTTGGTGATATCGGTGACCATGGCGCCGGCGTCGGCGGCGCAGTCCAGTTCCAGGGCGTTGCGGTTCCGGGCCGCCAGGGGGCGGATCATGGCCATGAGGTCGCCGACCAGGGGCTCGACCGGGAAGGATTCCAGGCAGAGTTCCATCTTCCCGGCCTCGACCTTGGAGAGATCGAGGATGTCGTTGACCAGGGCCAGCAGGTGCCGGCCGGCGCCGGTGATCCGCTCCAGGTCGGCCACGGCCGTGGCCTGGCCGGCCTCGAGGGCGTCCTCCTGGAGCATCTCGCTGTAGCCGATGATGGCGTTGAGGGGGGTGCGCAGCTCGTGGCTCATGCGGGCCAGGAACTCGCTCTTGGCGCGGGTGGCCTGTTCGGCGGCGGCCACGGCCAGCTCCAGGTCCCGCTTCCGGGCCAGCTCGTCCAGGAGCCGGGTGGTGCGGATCTTGGCGGCGGCCATGTGGCCGACCACCGCCAGCAGGCGCAGGTCCTCCCCGGTGAACTCCCCGCGCCGCAGGCCCGCGTCGAAGTAGATGATCCCCACCACTTCGCCCTCATGCTCCAGGGGCACGGTCATGATCGAGATGGCCCCGCTGGCGATGAGGGATTCGGCCTGGGCGTATTTGGAGTCCAGGATCGGGTTGTTGATCAGCAGCGCCTCCCGGCGCTCGACCGCGGCCTCGAGCATGGTCCGGGACAGCTCGACCTGGAAATCCTGGCCGTGCCGCCGGGAACGCGAGGCCACCTGGATCATGGGGCCACCGGCCTGCCGCAGCAGCACCGCCCCCCGATCGGGCTTGAGCCAATCATAGACACGCGTCAGCAGATTGCCGAGCATCGCCTCGCTGGAGGCGTCGCTCAGCATGTCCAGGCTCAGAGCGTGCACAAGGTCGAGGGCCTCCCGGAACTGCAGGGGATCGCCAGGGACCTGGAGGTCCGGGGAGGAGGCCCGCAGCTTGTCCACGTCCATGAGGAAGGAGATGCTGGGGCCGGATTCGTGCGGGAGCCGGGGGCGCTCCGCCTCCAGGCGCAGGCTCAGCCGGCCGAATTGGAGCTCGTCGCCGGCGGCCACGGCGCGCACGGCCGTGATGGGGTCCCCGTTGATCCGGCTGCCGTTGCGGGAGCCCAGGTCCTCCAGGAAGGCGCCGGCCTGCACCACCAACAGCCGGGCATGGTTGCGCGACAGGCTGGGGTCGTCCAGCACCAGATCGTTGCTCCCGTCCCGGCCGATCGAGATGATGGGCCGATCCTGGCCCAGTTTCATCGGGCTTTGGCCAGGGGGGCAGATCCAGAGTTCGACCATGGGGAGGCCTTTTGGCCTATGAATATTGAATTCCAAATCCTTTTTGTCAACCTTATAAATATTAATAAATAGTTTAATCCGGGCCCAGGGGTTCCTCCACCTGCGCCGGGACGGCGCCGGAGCAGGCCGTCCAACCCTTCGGTCCAGGTAAGGTATCCTGATGGCAGGGAGGCACTTTTGCCCAAACGCATCATGGTCGTGGATGACGATGAGTTCATCGTCAAGATCCTCACCCGGCGCCTGGTGGCGAACGGGTACCTGGTGCTGTCGGCCGCCAGCGGCGCCGAACTCCTGGCCAAGCTTCCTTCCTTCCGCCCCGACGGCATCCTGCTGGACGTGATGATGCCGGGCATGGACGGGGTGCAGGTGGCGGAATTGCTGGGGCGGCGGCCTTCCACCTCCCGGATCCCGATCGTCTTCGTCAGCGCCCTGATCGGCCCGGACCACGCCCAGGACTCCCCCGCCAACCCGCTCCACCACTACCTGGGCAAGCCCTTCGAGCCCGAGGTCCTGATGGCGCTGCTCAAACGCATCGGGTTGTGACCCGTTATTCCGGAGCCCGGATGTTTCCCGCCATCATCCTGTGCGGCAGCCCTGCCACCCCAGCCTCGGCCCCGAAGGAGGCCGTGCCGCTGAGCCTGGACGAGGCTGTCGCCCGGTTCCGGAAGGAGGGCTTCGACCTGCTGATCGCCGATGCCTCCGTGGCCCAGGCCGAGGGCCAGCTGCAGGCGGACGGGGCGCTGCCGCCGCCGGCCCTCAGCGCCTCCGAGGGCCGCACCCGGGGCGGCTACAGCCCCACCCAGGCCGGCCCCGGCGCGTCCGACCGGGCCTATTCGCTGGGCATCTCCGATTCCAACGCCCTGAGCGACCTGCTCTGGGGCAAGCGCTCGCTCCGGGTGCGGGTGGCCGAGGCGGCCCTGGCGGCGGCCCGGAAGGGCCGGGAGGACGCGGCCCGCACCCTCCTGCCCACGCTCAAGCAGCAGTACCTGCAGGCCGCCCTCGGCCAATTGAATCTGGATCTTTCGCGCCAGACCCGGGATGCCGCCGGCCGGACCCTCGAGCTGGTGTCGGCCCGGCGCCGGGCCGGGGCCGTCTCGGACGCGGAGGTGATCCGGGCCCGGGTGGCGGCGCTGGAGGCGGAGCAGGCGGTGGACGCGGCCCGCCAGGGCCTGCGGACCGCCGAGGCCGGGCTGGCCTTCCTCCTGGGCTACCGCCAGGCCGCCCCGGAATTCCGCCTGACCACCCCGTTCGAACATCCCGCCGAAGGGCCGGAGGCCGAACCGGCCGGGGATCCGGCCCGGGAGGCCCTGGACCGCCGCCCGGACCTGCAGGCCGCCCAGGCCCAGATCCGGCGGGCCGAGGCCGGGCTCTCCCTGGCCCGGCGCAACTGGGCCCCGGACCTCACCTGGTCGTTCGGGGTGAGCCAGGAGGGCAACGGCCAGAACGCCCTGCAGCCCAAGACCTACACCCTGGGCCTGGGGGTGCCGCTGCCGTCGTTCCGGCGCACCCGCGGCGAGATCGCCAAGGCCGAGGCCGATCTGCGCACCCAGGAACTGCAGCGGGCCCGGACCGAGGCCCAGGTGCGCCAGGACGTGGCCGTGGCCACGGCGGTCCTGGCCTCCTCGCGGGCCCGGCTGCGGCGGATGGACGCCGACCTGATGCCGGCGGCCGCCCGCGCCTTCGAACTGGTGTCCTTCCAGTATGAGAAGGGCGCCGGGACGCTCCTGGACGTGCTGGACGCCCAGCGCACCCTGGTGACCGTCAAGACTGAGTATTTCCAGGATCTGAGCGACTATTGGACGGCCCGGTTCCAGATGGACCAGGCCCTGGGCAAGGAGTAGCGGAATGCGGAACGCCATCCTTTTGTGCGCCCTGGCGGCCCTGTGCGGCTGCGGCAGGCCCGGCGGGGAGGCTCCGGGCGCGCCGCCCGCCAACGAAGTGCGCCTGACCGCCCAGCAGGCCAGGCAGATGTCCTGCCAGGTGGCGCCGGTGCGCGAGGAGGATCTGGCGGGGGCGGTCCAGGCCGTGGGCCGGCTCACCTTTGACGACCAGCGGGTCACCCACGTGTTCTCGCCGGTGAGCGGGCGGGTCACCCGGCTGGTGGCGGATCTGGGCCAGCGGGTCAAGCCCGGCCAGGTGCTCGCCCTGATCGATTCCCCGGACATGGGCAGCGCCCTCTCCGACTTCCACAAGGCCCAGGCCAGCTTCACGGCCGCCGAGAAGGACTACCGGCGGCAGAAGGACCTTTTCGAGGGCCACGCCGGCGCCGAGCGCGACTACGAGGCCGCCGAGGCCGCCTGGCGCAATGCCCTGGCCGAGCGGGACCGGGCCCGGCAGCGGGCGGAACTGTTCTACGGCAAGGGCATGACCGAGGTCAGCCAGGGCTTCCAGCTGCGCTCGCCGATCCAGGGCGAAGTGATCGCCATGGGGGCCAACCCGGGCCTGGAGGTGCAGGGCCAGTACGGCGGCGGCACCGCGGTGGAGCTGTTCACGGTGGGCGAGGTGGACAGCCTGCGGCTGCTGGCCGACGTGCAGGAGATGGACATCCCCAAGGTCCGGCTGGGCGGCAGGCTCCGCTACGAGGTCGGCGGGGTGACCGGGGAGGGGGTCATCAACTGGGTCTCGGGCAGCCTGGATCCAGCCACCCGGACCGTCAAGATCCGCTGCAACGTGCCCAACCCCCAGCGGCTCCTGAAGCCGGAGATGTTCGCCCGGGTCACCCTGGTGGTCCCCGGCCGCAAGGGCCTGGCGGTCCCGCGCAGCGCCCTGCTGCGGATCGGCGACCTGGCCTACGTGTTCGTGGACCTGGGACCACTCCCGGACGGCGGCCGGCGCTTCGAGCGCCGCCCGGTCCAGGCCGATGAGCATCAGGCCGGGGACCTCGTGCCGATCCTGGGCGGCCTCAAGGCCCTCGAGCCGGTCGTGGTCAAGGGCGCCCTGCAGCTGTCCGGGGTGAACGGGTGAGGCGCCTGGTCGACCTGGCCCTCAGGAACCCGCTGTTCGTCATCTTCGGCGCCCTGCTGATCGTGGTGGCCGGCCTCCTGGCGTACCGCCGGCTGGACATCGAGGCCTACCCGGACCCGGTGCCGCCCATGGTCGAGGTCATCACCCAGCCCCAGGGCTGGAGCGGCGAGGAGGTCGAGCGCCAGGTCACGGTGCCTCTGGAGATCGGCCTGGCCGGCATGCCCGGGCTGGACCACATCCGCAGCCAGAGCATCTTCGGCCTGTCCGACGTGAAGTGCTATTTCAAGTTCGGCGCCAAGTACGACCCGTCCCGGCAGGAGGTCATCAACCGCCTGCAGTTCATCACCATGCCCAAGGGGCTGGCGCCCCAGCTCTCGCCCTGGAACGCCATCGGCGAAGTGTTCCGCTATTCGGTGCGCGGCAGGGGCTACTCCCTCGAGCAGCTCAAGACCGCCCAGGACTGGGTCCTGGAAAAGCAGTTCAAGCAGGTGCCCGGCGTCATCGACGTCACCGGGTTCGGCGGCGAGACCCGGGAATACCACGTGGAGATCGATCCGGTCCGCCTGCGGGCCCGGGCCGTGCCGCTCACCCAGGTCATGGCCGCCATCGGCAACGCCAATGTCAACGTCGGCGGCCAGCGCCTGGACCTGGGCGAGCAGAGCTACACCATCCGCGGCACCGGCCTGATCCACGACCTGAAGGATATCGAGGAGATCGCCCTGGGCGGCAAGAACGGCGTGCCGATCCGGGTCCGGGACGTGGCCGCGGTCAGCCTGGGCCACGCCCCGCGCCTGGGCCAGGTGGCCAGGGACGGCGACCCGGATATCGTCCAGGGCACCGTATTGATGCGCAACGGCGGCTCGACCCTCAGGACCCTCGAGGGCATCCACGAGCGGGTCGAATACATCCGCAAGAACCACCTGCTGCCCCCGGGCATGGACATCGTGCCCCACTACGACCGGGGCGACCTGGTGCGGCTCACCACCCGCACGGTCCTGGAGAACCTGCTCATGGGCATGGCCCTGGTGGTGCTGGTGCTGCTGGCATTCCTGGGGAACACGAGGGCCTCCCTGGTGACCGCGATCAACATTCCGCTGGCCCTGCTGATGGCCTTCTGCGGGATGGTCCTGACCGGCACCCCGGCCAACCTGATCTCCCTGGGCGCGGTCGACTTCGGGATCGTCATCGACTCCACCGTGATCATGATGGAGAACGCCGTCCGGCACATGACCTTCAGCCGCACGCTCAACCACCGGGAGCAGATCCTCTCGGCCGCCCACGAGGTGGGCCGGCCGCTGGCCTTCTCCACCCTGATCCTGGCGGTGGCCTTCCTGCCCCTGTTCACCCTGCAGGGGGTGGAGGGGGTGATCTTCTCGCCCATGGCCCGGACCTACGCGTTCGCCATCGGCGGGGCCATCCTGCTGGCGCTGACCCTGACCCCGGTGCTGGGCTCCATGGTGCTGCGCCGGGACGTGCTCAAGCACAAGCTGGACCGCCACGGGGAGGTGGTGGAGGAGCCGACCTGGGTCATGCGCCAGGTACTGAAGGCCTACGTGCCCCTGATGGAAACCGGCCTGCGCCACCCCCGCCGGGTCATGGGGATCGTCCTGGCGCTGGTGCTGCTGGGCGCGGTGGCGTTCCCGTTCCTGGGCGGCGAGTTCATGCCCAAGCTGGAGGAGGGCAACCTCTGGATCCGCGCCACCCTGCCGGTGTCGGCCTCGCTCGCCCAGGGGGCCGAGACCGGGCGGCGGATGAACGAGCTGCTGCACCGGCACAAGGAGGTGGAGACGGCGGTGGTGCAGGTGGGCCGCCCCGACGACGGCACCGACGTCACCGGCTTCTACAACGTCGAGGTGTTCGCCCCGCTCATTCCCGAGGACCAGTGGGGCCGGGGCGTCACCAAGGGCTCCCTGACCCGGGACCTGACCCGCGAGTTCCAGGAGGCCATGCCCGGCGTGAACTTCAATTTCAGCCAGATGATCTCGGACAACGTCGAGGAGGCCCTGGCCGGGGTCAAGGGCGAGAACTGCGTGAAGGTGATCGGCCCCAGCCTGCAGGTCAACGAGGCCAAGGCCGGCGAGGTCATCGCGGCCCTGGCCAAGGTCCCGGGCATCGAGGACCTGGGCCTGAACAGCACCCTGGGCCAGCCCAGTCTGCGGATCGTCCCGGACCGGGAGCGGTGCGCGCGCTACAACCTGAACGTCGGCGACGTCAACGCGGTGATCCAGACCGCCGTCGGCGGCCAGGCCGCGACCCAGGTGGCGGAGGGCGAGAAGCTGTTCGATCTCACGGTCCGCTGGAAGCCGGAGTTCCGGGAGAGCTTCGCGGCCATCCGGCAGATCCCGGTGGCCGCCCCGGACGGCTCCAGCGTGCCCCTGGGCCAGGTCTGCACCATGACCGAGGAGGACGGCCCCTGCACGGTCTACCGGGAGGATGGGCACCGCTACGCCCCCATCAAGTTCTCGGTGCGCGGCCGGGATCTCAAGGGCACCATCACCCACGCCCAGCGCGCGGTGGAGGAGCAGGTCAAGCTGCCCTACGACGTCCACCTGGAATGGTCGGGCGAACTGAACTCCCTCAAGGAGGCCACCGGCCGGCTCAAGATCATCATCCCGATCACCCTGATGCTCATCGCCTTCCTCGCCCACAGCGCGGTCAAGGACTGGCTGATCAGCGCGATCGTGTTCCTCAGCATCCCCATGGCCTGCACCGGCGGGATCGTGGCCCTGCACCTGGCCGGCATCAACTTCTCGATCTCGGCGGCCATGGGCTTCATCTCCATCTTCGGCATCGCCATCCAGGATTCGATCATCCGGATCACCTATTTCCAGCGCCTGCACAAGCACGAGGGCCGCAGCCTGGAGGAGGCCGCCCGGGAGGCCGCCCTGGAGCGGCTGCGCCCGGCCCTCATGACCACCCTGGTGGCCACCCTCGGCCTGCTGCCGGCCGCCCTCAGTTCCCGGATCGGGGTCCAGACCCAGAAGCCCCTGGCCGTGGTCATCATCGGTGGTACCCTCACCATCGCCCTGGTCACCACGGTGCTCCAGCCCGCCGTGGTGGTGCTGTTCCACCAGTGGAAGGAGAAGCTGCAAGCCCGCCGCGCCGCCGCGCAAGGAGCCGCCCATGCCTGACACCTGCCTGCTGCTGACCACCTGCGGGAGCGCGGAGACCTCCGAAGCCATCGCCGAGGCCCTGGTCGACGGCGGCTCCGCCGCCAGCGTCACCCTCCTGCCCCGGGTCCGGAGCTTCGTCGCCTACCACGGGCACAAGCGCTGGGAGGAGGAGTTCCAGCTCCTGGTCTACACCACCGAGGAGCGGCTGGAGGCGGCCTACGCCGCCATCCAGGCCCTGCACACCTACCAGGACCCGCCGATCTTCCGGGTGGACCTGGCCGGCGGCACCGGCCCGGCCCTGGCCTGGCTGAGAAGCATGGGCCGGGACTGAATGGCCGCGCCCGTCTGTGGCCGCTGCCGGCGGGGGATCAGCGGCCCCTGCGTCCAGGCCCTGGGCGCGTCCTGGCATCCGGCCTGCTTCGTCTGCGCAGGCTGCGGCAAGCCCCTGGCGGGGTCGTTCGTGGAACGGGCCGGGCAGGGCTGGCACCCGGCCTGCCATGAGGAAAGGTTCGGGCTGCGCTGCAGCGTCTGCGGGCAGGTGATCCAAGGGCAATATTTCCAGGTTGAGGGCCGGCCGGTGTGCGGCCGGGACTACCAGGAGGGGGTCGGGCCGCGCTGCGCCGTCTGCGGCCAGGTGATCACCGGCCCCTTCCTGGTCAACGCCCTGGGCCAGAAGATCTGCCAGCGCCACGGGGCCGCCCGGGCCTGCTTCTCCTGCACCCGGTGGCTGAACGAGGTCGAGCAGGCCCAGGGGCTGTACGCCCCCTTCGGCACGGCCCTGTGCGGCCGGTGCCAGCCGGGGCGGATCGACGCGGCCGGCCTGGGCCCGTACGGCCTGGCCTTCGGGGTCGCCGCCCTGGGCGAGCTGGGCCTGGCCCTGGGCGCGCCGCGGGAGGTGCCGATCCGGCTCGAGCCCCTGGAGGCCCTCCGGCGCCTCCAGAGCCCGGTCCAGGCCCAGGCCGAGGGCCTGACCCAGACCTACGTGGAAACCACCGGGGGCCGGGAGACCGCCCGGGGCGTGCGGGCCATCGTGGTGGCAGGCGGACTGGCCAAGGAGCACTTCGAAGGCGTCCTGGCCCATGAATTCGGCCATGTGTGGCTGTTCCAGGAGGGCCGGGCGGGGGTGCCGGAGGCGGCGGCCGAGGGCTTCTGCGAACTGGTCCGGCACCGGTGGCTGGCCCGGCTGGGCACGCCCCTGGCCCTGGAACTCCGGGCGCGGCTCGAGGCCAATCCCGATCCGGTCTACGGGGATGGCTTCCGGCGGAACCGATTATCCTGGGAGCGGGCCGGCTTGCCGGGCGTGCTGGCCCTGCTCGGCCCCTGAGGGACCATGAACCGCTACGAATTCCAGCTCAACATCTCCTCCGAGGACTACCTCGACTACTACCGGGGCACGGCCCGCCAGGTGGTGGCCCGGAGCCTCCAGGGGGTGGTGATCCAGTTCCCGGCCGGCCTGCTGGTGCCCTTCGTCACCCATACCGGCATCCGCGGCCGGTTCGTCCTGACCTGCGACGACCAGCGCCGGAACGCTACGCTCCGGTCCCTTCCGGACAGGGCTCGCTGACCGCGGCCTCCGGGTTCCCAGCCGGCTCCCCGGCGAAGAACAGGTACATCACCGGCACCAGGAACAGGGACAGCACGGTGGAGGAGGTGAGCCCGCCCACCACGGCCAGCGCCAGGGGCTGGTTGGCCTCGGTGCCGTGCTCCAGGCCCAGGGCCGTGGGGACCAGGCCGATGATGGTGGCCAGGCTGGTCATGGCGATGGGCACGAAGCGGCTGCGGGCCGCGGCCAGGATCGCCGCGAGCTTGTCCCCGGCCTCCTGGAGCCGGCGGTTGGCGTCGTCGACCATCAGGATGCCGTTGCTCACGGCGATGCCGATGACCATCAGGATCCCCATCATGGCGGTGATGGAGAAGCCCTGGCCGGCGGCCATCAAGGCCATGACGATGCCGACCAGGGTGACCGGGATGGTGAACAGCATCACGAAGGGCAGCCGCAGGGACTTGAACTGGGTGGCCATGATCATGAAGATCACCATGATCGACAGGGCGATGGCCAGGCCCAGGTCGGAGAAGGTCCGGCGCATGAGGTCCACCTGGCCCACGAAGCTCCATTTGAGATCGCGGGTGCGCGGGTCGGAATCCAGGCGGCGCTCCAGTTCGGCGGCGGCGCTGCCGATGTCCCGGCCGGCGGTCTGGAGGTTCAGGTAGCCGGCCCGCTCGAGGAAATTGCGCTCCACCATCACCGGCCCCACCGAGCGGGTCAGCCGGCCGTAGGCGCCCATGGTGACCGCGCCGCCCGAGGCGTCCAGGCGCACCGGCACCTCCAGGAGCGCCGCCGGGTCCTGGATGCCCCGGTAGGCGGTGACCACGTAGTAGGACTGGCCGTTGCTGCCGTCGACCCAGACCCCGGGGGTGTTGATGTCGCCGTAGGTCGAATCCAGGGTGGCCTGGGCCGCCATGCGGGCATCCACGCCCACCGCGGCGGCCTCCTCCCGGTCGGTGTCCACCCGCACCTCGGGGTAGTCGGTCTGCAGGGACGGGAACGGGTCCACCAGGCCCGGGACCTGGCGGGCCACCTGGGCTGCCCGGTCCAGGCCGGCCCGCAGCTCGTCCAGGTCGTCGCCGCGCACCTCCACCACCACCGGGGCCAGGTAGCCGTTGGCGAAGACGCTGGCCACCAGCCCGCCGGGCCACTGCAGCAGCTCCACGCCGGGGTAGTGCCGGGTGAGGAAGGTCCGGGCCCGGTCGGCGATCTCCCGCTGGCTGGCCCGGCGCCGGTCCGGGGCGACCAGGGCCAGGCGGATGAAGCCCATGTGCGGACCGGCGTTGGGGCTGTTCATGGCGCTCCGGGCCTGGCCGGGCATGCCCACGTTGGTGAGCACCCGCTCCACGTCGGAGCCCAGCTCAGCCTTGAGATCCGTGGCCATGGCGCGCACGCAGCAGGCGGAATCGTCCAGGGAAGTGCCCGGGGCCATGCGCACGTAGATCCGCTCCATTCCTTCGTCGATCTCCGGGAAGAAGGTGCTGGGCAGCCGGAAGGCCAGGGCCACGCTGAACGCCACCAGCACCGCCGAGGCCGCCAGCACCGTCCACCGGTATTCCAGCACCCGCCCCAGGGCCCGGGCATAGCCGTCGGCGATGGCCGCGATCAGGCGCTCCAGGCGCGCGGCCACGGGGCCCGGGCGGGTGTCGCGGAGCAGGTAGCGGCAGGCCACCGGGGTCACCGCCATGCTGACGAAATAGGAGCCGACCATCGCCACGGCCACGGTCAGGGCCAGGGGCGCGAACAGCTTGCGGGCCAGCCCCTGGAGCAGCAGGACCGGCAGCAGCACGGCGGTGGTGGTGACGGTCGAGGCCAGCACCGGCAGGGCCACGGCGTTGGCGCCGGATAGCGCCGCCCGGTAGGGATCCAGGCCCTGCTTGCGGTGCCTGTGGATGGACTCCAGGATCACCACGGCGTCGTCCACCAGCCGGCCCATCGCCAGGGTGAGGCCGCCCAGGGTGAAGGCGTTCAGGGTCTCGTTGCAGGCATAGAGGACGATCAGGGTGATGGCGAAGGACAGCGGGATCGCCACCGAGACGATCAGGGTACCGCGCACGTTCTGCAGGAACAGGAGGATCACCAGGGCGATCAGCACCAGGGCCTGGACGATCTCCTTGCGCAGGCCGAGGTAGCCCGAGCGCACGAAGGTGGACTGGTCGAAGATCGGCACCACCTTCAGGCCCGGGGGCAGCCGGGTGAGCCCGTTGAGCCTATGGATGGCGGCGGTGACGGCGTCGACGATCTCCAGGGTGTTGCCGTCCGGGGTGCGCAGCACGTTAAGGTAGACGGCATCCTGGCCGTCCACCGCCACCGCCTGGGTGGGCGGGGCGCCGCCGTCCACCACCCGCGCCACGTCCCGGATCAGCACGGGACGGCCGTCGACGGTCTTCACGGCGGCGTCGCCGATGGCCTCGACCTTGCGGGGCACCGAGTTGGTGTACACGTTGGCGTCGAACCGGGGCGAGAGGAACTCGCCCGAGGGCAGCAGGGCGTTGGCCCGGCCCACGGCGGCGGCCACGTCGCTGGAGGTCAGGCCCCGGGCCTGCGCCTTGCCGGCGTCCACGACCACGTTGATCTGGCGGACCGTGCCGCCGTTCACCGAGGCACTGGCCACGCCGGAGATGCCCTCCAGCAGGGGCTCGATGTCATTCAACGCATAGTCGTAGAGCTGGGGCCCCGAGAGCCCGCCGCCGTAGACGGCCACCTGGATCACCGGCGCGTTGGCGGGGTCGTACTGCAGCACGAAGGGCGGCAGCACGCCCAGGGACTTGGGCACCGCCGCCATGGCGAAGGCCACCTGCTGCTGGACCAGGGTCTGGGCGGCATCCAGGTCCGTGCCCCACTTGAACCACACGTAGACCACGCTCAGGCCATTGCGGGACTGGCTCTGGACGTGGTCCACCCCGGGGGTCGAGCTGACGTACTTCTCCACCCGCCAGGTGATGGTCTTCTCCACATCCTTGGGACCCAGGCCCGGCACCTGGGTCCCCACCACCAGCACCGGCGGGGTCAGCTCGGGGAAGGTGTCCACGCTCATCCGCGGCACCAGCACCGCCGCGAACACCATCAGGGCGATGGCGATCATCAGGACGGCGATGGGGTTGCGGAGGAACAGACGGGTCATGGCGGGTCCCGAAGGCGCGCGCCAGGGAGCAAGAACCATGCCCCTGGGGCGACACCGGGTTGTGGGTGGCTTGCGCGGCCGGGGGTGGCCAGGACGCGGAAATTTTCCCGGGTCATCGGGGAAGGAATCCCTGCCTGGTTCCGGAATGCCCACCGTTTATGCGGGTCCGGCCAACGTTCCGGGTTGGAATGCGATTTGCTTCCAGATCCGGCGCCCGGCAGAGCCGGGCGTTCAGGAGTCCTCCCATGCGTGGCCAAGCTGTTTTGCTGCTCGTCCTGTCCTCCGCCGCCTCCCTGGTCGCGGCACGGCCCATCGGCCACCCGCCGACCCGGGATAAGGGGCCGGTGGGCATCCACAATCCGATCGCGGGCAGGAGCCCTCTGCACCGGTTCACCCATGACCATGGCCCCTCGGCCCGGGTCCGTGCCGTCGTTCCGGACCGGCGCCAGGGACGAGCCGGCGCGGATCACCCGGAAACCCGGGAGAAGGGGCCGGCGGCCTAGGAGAACAGAAATCATCGCAAGGCGCCGAGGATGGCCGAGGATCGCCGAGAAAAGCTGAAAGTCCCCGTACGAACAGGTTGGGCCTAGCCCCTCACGCCGGCTGGAGGAGGCCTTCGCAGGCCTGCATAGCGATGTCCAAGGTGGCTCCGGCGGCGGCGTGAAAGGGGGGAACGCCGGGTTCAGCCAGTTGGCGTGCGACCGATCTAACCAGCGGTTCGATGGGATCCCGGTACAGGGCCACCAACGGGATTTCCAGATCGGCCCGGCCTGAGGCCAACAGGCGCAGAAGATGGGCCATGAGGATCAACAGGCAGCCAAGGTCATCCGGCTGGCTGGGGGTGTCGGGGCTGATCCCGGCGGCCCGGTAGATGGGTTCCAGGCGATCCAGGATCTCCGGATCCTGGTGCAGCCCGGTCCGGGAGGCCGAGGCGCCCAGGCGGATCGTGGGCCGGCCGGTCCGGGCGAGGAAAAGGCTGGCGTAGGCGATGTCCAGGTTGTCGGCGGGAGCCGCCAGCAGCTGGTCGAGGGCGGACCTCAGGGCGGGGCCGGCCCAACCGGCATCCCGCACGGCGGCCAGCGGCGGGCCGGGGCGGGCGCCGGGGCAGATGAAGAGTTCGCCCAGGGCCTCCAGGAGATCAGGCAGGGTGCCGGCGCTCACCGCAGCCCGCTGGCCTGGCCGGCGAAGACGAAGACGTAGCGCAGGACATAGCCGCCGAAGATCACCAGGCCGGCCGCGGCCAGGGCCAGGTTCTGGCTGATGTGCAGGGCGCCCCGGCCCAGCAGTACCGGCCTGAACTCCCAGAGCTCGATGGCCAGCGGCAGCAGCAGGCCGGTGCCCATGAACAGCACCCAGAAGGTCAGGGTGAAGGGGCCGCCCAGGATCAGGCCCAGGGCCTCGCGCACCGCCAGCACCGAGAGCTGGCCGTGGATCAGGTACGGCAGGACGATGAAGAATTCCAGGGTGATCAGGCAGATGTCCAGGGTGTAGAGGAACTTGAACTCGGCCAGGTCCTTGGGCCCCTTGGCCAGGGAGCGGACCAGGATCAGGGCGGCGGTGCCGGTCGAGAGCGCGCTGAACAGGAACAGCTGGGCCACCAGGTTGGTGTTCCAGAAGGGCCTGGCCTGGACCGCGCCCAGGAGGACGCCGGTGTAGATGCCCACGCCGATCGCGAAGGGGAAGCCGAGCATGGCCAGGTTGCGCTTCCAGGCACCGAGGTCGGTGTGCAGGTCCGGGAGCCGCTGCCGGAAGGGCAGCTTCGCGGGCAGGATGGCGAAGAGGCGGTTGCGCTCCTCCTCGGTGAGCCAGGCGTAAAGGTTGACCAGGGTGATCCCGGTGAACACCAGCAGCAGCCAGGAGCCGATGGACATGGGCGATTCCCACCTGAACACCACGAACAGCTTCCAGAACCGCCACCATTTGCCCAGGTCGAAGACCAGCAGCAGGGAGCCCAGGGACACCGGCCACGGCGCCAGCAAGGCCCCGGCCCGGGCGATCCGGGGATAGGCAGGCCGGCCTTCGGTTTGCAGCCAGGTGCAGAACGCCGAGACGAAGAAGATCCCGGCGGAGAGGCCCCCGAGGAACAGGTAGTTGACGATCAGGAATTCCCAGACCGGTTCGTGCATCGTCAGCTCCTACAGCAGGTAGTACAGTTGCGGGCCATTGCCGGTCTGGGGGCGGAGGATCCGGTAGCGCCGCGATTCCAGGAGGGCGTGCAATGGACTCTTCGGATCGGCCAGGTCGCCGAAGGTGCGCACCCGGCTCGGGCAGGTCTCCACGCAGGCTGGAGTCTCGCCCCGGTCCACCCGGTGGGCGCAGAAGGTGCACTTGTCCACCACGCGGGTCTCCTCGTTGAAGAACCGCGCCCCGTAGGGGCAGGCGATCATGCAGTACTTGCAGCCGATGCAGTCGGCCTCGGTGACCAGGACGATGCCGTCGGCACGCTGGAAGCTGGCCCCGGTCGGGCAGACCCGCACGCAGGATGGGTTCTCGCAGTGGTGGCACTGCTCGGGGTCGAAGGAGGCCCGCAGGCGCGGGAAGGCCCCGCTGCGCTCGGCGTTGATCCAGTTCCGGAAGACGCCCAGGGGGACGTCGTTCTCGGCCTTGCAGGCCACCACGCAGGCCTTGCAGTCGATGCACTTCCTGGAATCCAGGAGCATCACGTAGCGCTTGTTTCCGGTTTTCGCCATGGTCACACCTTCACCACGTGGACGAACGTTTCGTGCATGGCGGCGTTGCCGCTCACCTTGTCCCAGGCGGTCTCGAGCAGGATCGAATCGGCCGCGCCGACGTTGTACACTGAGCGCAGCCACTTGGACTTCTTGCCGAAGCCGTGCAGCATGAACACGCAGTCGGAGCGGATCTCTTCGGTGGCCCGGGCCTTGATCTTCACCGTGCCGGCGGTGCTGGTGACCTGCACCAGGTCGCCGGTGCGGATGCCCATGCGCGCCGCCTCATCGGCGTTGATCCAGAGGTCGTTCTCGGGATTGTGCTCGTGCAGCCAGGGCAGGTTGGCCAGGGCGGCATGGGTCATGGTGGCCTTGCGACCGAGGATCATGCGGAACTTGCCCTGGGGCGGCTGGGCCGGGCTGGCGTAGACCGGCAGCGGGTCGTGGCCGGCCTCCGCCAGGCGCTCGGAGAAGATCTCGATCTTGCCGCTCTTGGTGACGAACCGGAACACGGCGTTGCGGGTGGTGCCGTACTTGGGTTCGCTGAAGCCCACCACACCGTGCTTCTTCATGTGTTCCAGCCCGTTCTCCACCGGCAGGTCCTTGGCCTCGGCGGCCACCCACTGGTCGATGGTGTAGTCGAAGAAGTCCGAGAGGCCGAGGCGCTTGGCCAGGCCCTGGGCGATCTCGAGCATCGGCTTGGTGTCGTGGATCGGCTTGACCACCTGCTGGCGCAGCACGGCGGCGGGCCAGATGCCGGGCATGACCTCGATCGGGTCGGTGCGTTCCAGGTAGTGGCTCTCCGGGAACACCACATCGGCGTACCAGGCCGTGTCGCTCATGGCGATGTCGACCACCCCGACGAAATCCATGCCCTCGATCATCTTCAGGGTCTTGCCCTGGTCGGGGACTGCGTTCATCGGGTCCTGCTTGTAGATCATCCAGGCCTTCACCGGGTAGGGCTCGCCCTTGAGGACGTTCTCCCGCAGCGGCAGGTAGACGCCGTCCTTGGCGGAGGTCAGCGGGAAGTTCTTCCCCACCTCGTCCACCCGCGGCGCCGCCGGATCGTCCCAGGGCAGGAACATGAACTCGCCCTTCTCGATCTTGCGGTTGGGCACCATGCCGCCCTCCCGGTCCCAGTTGCCGACGAGGGTGTTGAGGATGGCCTGGGCCCGGCGCATCTGGAAGTCGTTCTGATACCAGCTGGAGCGGCGCCCGGCGTAGAACACCGCCCGGTGCCCCGCGTCGGCGAATTCCCGGGCGATGCGCAGGATCTCCTTCGCCGGGATTCCGGTCTCGGCCGCGGCCCATTCCGGCGTATAGGGAACCACGTGCGCGGCCAGCTGGTCGAAGCCCAGGGTCCACTGGTCCAGGAAGGTCTTGTCGCAGCGGTCCTCGGCGATGATCACGTGGATCATGGCCAGGATGAACGCCATGTCCGTGCCGGGCTTGATGGGATACCACTCGTCGGCCTTGGAGGCCGTCACCGTGAACCTCGGGTCGAGGTAGACGAATTTGGCTTTGCGCTCCATCACGCCGCCGATGAGGTCCATGGTGTCGGGGGTGATGATGCTCTCGAAGCGGTTGGCGCCGGCCATGATCACGTACTTGGAATTGAGCAGGTCGAAGCTGGGCACGGTGCCGAAGGTCATGGAATAGGCCAGGTTCACCGAGGCCAGGCAGAGCGAGGGGTGGCGCAGGATGTTGGGGCTGCCGAAGGACATGCCGAGGTTCTTGAAGAAGACCTCCTGGAACCCTTCGGTGCTCGACCAGAGGGTGCCCTGCGGGCCGTATTTCTCCTTGGTGGCGGCCAGCTTGCCGGCGGCGAAGTCGAAGGCCTCGTCCCAGGAGACCGGCTTCCATTTGCCTTCGCCGCGGGCGCCGGCGCGGATCAGCGGCTGCTTGAGCCGGTCCGGGTCGTAGACCTGCTGGATGGCGGCGTTGCCGCGGGCGCACAGCATGCCGCGGCTCTTGGGGTTTTCCGGATTGGGGTTGAGCTTGTGGATCCGGCCCTTGCGGACCACGGCCAGCACCGAGCACTTGTTCGGGCAGAGCTCACAGGTGGTGGGCACCCCCAGGGGGGCCGGCAGTTCCGGCGCCGCCTTGGCCCGGCCGAAGAACTTCGGGCAGGCGATGCTGCTGGCGGCGAGGCCGCCCGCGCCCACCATCTGCATGAAAAGGCGTCGGTCCATGGGGCTCCCTCCGGAACGGGAAGGGGGCCGGGCGCCCTGCGGAGCCCGGCCCCGGCGAGGCTAGAACCTGACTTCGAGGGACACGTAGGTGTCCTTCACGGTCTTGGGGTAGGCGTACTGGAGCATGGGGTTGTTGTCCAGGTTGTAGGCGCTCTCCCAGGACCCCGACATCGCCGCGGGGGCGATCTGCCAGCCGGTAAAGGCGTGGCTGTAGGAGTAGTTGAGCATGCCCACCTTCAGGAACACGTTATGAGTGAACTGCCAGGTGACGTAGGCTTCCACCACGTCGCCGCGGGTGCCGAGCTTGTGCTCGGGCTCGCCCTGGGCCGGATCGTAGGTGAACCAGCGGGGCGAACCGTGGTTGAATTCCAGGCCCACGCCGAGGGTGCTGACCGGGTCCCAGCGGGTGCCCAGCCAGTAGGCCGAGGCGGTGTGGCTGTTGTTGGCGTCTCCCAGCAGCCCGCCGAAACCGGTGAGCTGATACCCGGGGCCGCCCATCTGCGCCGGCATGTCCCAGTAGGCGCCATACTGGGACGACTTGCCGTTGGGATGGCTCTTGATGTACCCGGCGCTGGCGAAATAGGTGAAGGTGTCGCCGATCTTGTGCTTCCAGGTGGCGGTGAGCTGGTCCATGTCGCCCAGGTTGTTGGTGGCCGTCACGTACTGGATGCTGGGCATGCCGCCCATGCCGGGCATGGCCGGGACCGGGAAGTTGACGAGGTTGCCGAACGGGATGTCGGTCATGTTGCCCAGCCGGTTGTAGCCCAGGTAGAAGTTGGCCGCGTGGACCGTGCCCAGGCCCTCGAACAGGAGGGGGATGTCCAGCATGGCGCCCAGGACGGTGGCGTCCTTTAGCTTGCCGATCGAGCCGATCTGCAGGGTGGCCGCGGCGGGATTGGCCAGGGTGGCGTTGCTGAAGTTGAAACCGACCGGGGCATAGCTGTTCTGCACATTGCCGCCGCCGCCGAAGCCGCTCTCGTAGCCCACCCCGTAGCAGAGGCCCAGGAGGGAATGCTCGGGCAGGCCCAGCTTGTCCAGATGGAACTTGAAGCCCATCCCGTCGACCATGGCGTTGACCGCCAGGGCCTGGGGGGTGGCCTGACGCTCGGTGCCTTCCCGGACTTCGAGCGGCGGCCCGTCGGAGGTGTTCTGGCGGCCGATGGACAGCACGCCCACCGCCGGCCAGTCGTAGACGAAGCTGGCCCGCTCGACCACCAGGCCGTCGGAGCCGGGCACCGCGCCGCTGCTGAAGGAGTTGGCGACGGTATTGGGGGTGCCGTTGAAGATCGGCACGCTGGCGCCGCCGTGGATCTTGTACATGGTCAGGCGGCCCATGATCTTGGCGTTCTCGTTGATATTGATGGTCATGCGCAGGCGGAGGCGGGTCGACCACTGCTGGGAATTGTCCCAATCCTGGGCGCCCATCTGCTGGGTCATGGGCATGAACGGGTAGGGATTGCCGGCCGAGGGGCTGGGGTTCTGCACGAACCCCAGGAACTGCTGGTACGGTTTGAAATGCCAGGACTGGACATCGTCACGGGTCATCAGGTCGCCGCCCCAGAGGATGGCGTTCTGGGCCACCTTGGACTCGACCTTGGTCAGGATCTTTTCATTCTCGTTGGCCTTCTCTTCCAGGGCCTGGACCTGCTTTTTCAGGTCGTCGATCTGCTTCTTCACGTCCTCCTGGGCCGAGAGGCACAGGGGCAGGACGGCGGCGAGGGTCAGGGCGATGCGGGTTGGGGACATGGTTGGCTCCAGGTCAGCGGGGGTTCAGCCGCCGCAGGTTTCGGGCTGCGGGGAATCCGAGGCGTGGTTGATGAGGAAGGTCTTGATGTCAAGCAGCTGCTCGGGGGTGCAGTACTTGGGGCTCAGGGCCTCGCCGGCCTTGCCGTGCTTGCCGCCCTCGAAGAACTTCTTCCACTGGCCCTGGGTCTTGGACAGGGGGGTCAGGGCCGAAGCGCCGCCCCCGGCCACGTGGCAGCTCTTGCAGTCCTTCTTGTAATAGAACTTGCCCTTGGTATCGCTGCCCTTCTGCTCGGCTGCAAGAGGGGCGGCGAGGAGGGCCGCCACGGCGAGGATCGATATGAATTTCATGGTTTTCCTTTCTTTTTAAGCGCCGGAGCGCGGTCTTGGGGCAGACGCCGGCTGGGCCCTGGGCAGGACCTGGGTGGCATGGCTGGACCTCTCCCGGGCCTCCGGGCGGAGGCCTGGGTCACGGAAGGGGAACGGATGAAACGGTGAAAAGGGGGAGGAATGGCTTATCGGCCCGAATAGAAGATGAACTCATCGTGTGATCAATGCAAGAATATTTTTTTATAAAAACTCATAGCTACATTCCTTTATTCCTTAAAAGATTTAATGTTGTTAATAAACAACTAAAATTAGCAATTGAACGGGTTCCAGGGGGTGGCGCCGTTTGTCCCTGACCGCCCGCGGGCACCCCGCCCTTGGCCGCCGGAGCGCGGAGCGGCCCATCCGCCGTGGGATTTTTTCCCGGGGGGGGTGGGGCGATTTTCCCAAGGCTGCGGTCGCCCAGTTGCATAACCTGATATTTTGCATCTACTTGGATTTGGAATGGGGCTTGCAGCAATCCCCTGCCCACCGATGAGGGCATCGCTCAGAGGAGCTGGTCATGAGGAACAACCTGCTGGTAGTCGGTGGCTTGGCCTTGGCCGGAGCCGCGATAGCGTTGGCCGCGGCCCCTTCCCGGGCGCCGGCCATCAAGGCGATCTGGCCCAAAGCCTGGCTCGGCACGATGACGGTCGAAGTCGACGGAAGCAACCTGGGCGATGCGACCCGGGTGACCATCGGCGGCCAGGCCGCCTCCTTCCGGGTCAAGGGCCAACGGATCATCGCCTCCGTACCCACGGATTTCGTTTCCGGGCACGTGGAGGTGGTCACGCCCGAGGGCCGGGTGGTCTCCCGGGGCTGGGTCGAGGGGCCCGCCGCGACCGGCGTCGAACTCCAATAGGTCCGCCAGCGGTCAGGCCAGGTTCCAGGGATCCACGAGCCCCAGGCGGATGGCGATCATGGCCAGCTCGGCGCTGCTGTTGGCGCCGAGCTTGGCCATGATCTGCAGCCGGTGCTTCTCCAGGGTCTTGACGCTCAGCTTGAGGTCGAAGGCTATTTCCTTGAGGGATTTGCCGCTCAGGATGTGCTTCATGACCTCGAACTGCCGGGGCGACAGGGCCGGGGTCGCGGGCGCCGCCGGCCGGTCGGTGATCAGGTCGCGCAGCACGCCGCCGATCATGGCCGGGCTCAGGTAGGTCCGGCCCTCCATGACGGCGTCCACCGCCAGGAGGACCTCCTTGGAGGCGTAGATCTTGAGAACGTAGCCCGAGGCGCCGGCCTTGAGCATACGGGCCAGGTAGTCCCGGCTCTCGTGCATGGACAGGGCCAGCACCCGGGTTTCCGGGCGCTCCTTGAGGATCGCCCCGGTGGCCTCGATGCCGCTCATCCCGGGCATGGAGACGTCCATGATCACCACGTCCGGCGCCCACAGCCGGGCCTGGGCCACGGCCTCCGGGCCGCTGTCGGCTTCGGCCACGACCGCGAACCTGGGATGCGGTTCCAGGATGCTGCGCAGGCCGGTGCGGATGATGTCGTGATCATCCGCGATCAGGATCCGGACGGGCATCGCGACCTCCTTCCTCATGGGCAGCCCCGGCGGCGGACCGGCGTTCCCCGGGCCAAAGGATCGGGACGATCATGGTCAGGCGGCTCCCCGTGCCCGGGCTGCTGGCGATCTCCAGGCTGCCCTTGAGGAACTGCAGCCGCTGGCGGAGGCTGAACAGGCCCACGCCCTCGGCGGGGAAGTCCGGCGCCTCGAGGATGGCCGGATCGAAGCCCGCGCCCGGGTCGGCCACGGTGATCTCGAGCCGGGCTTCTCCCAGGATCCGCAGGCGCAGGCTGGCGGTGGCCACCCGGGCGTGCTTGACGACGTTCAGGAGCAGCTCCCGCACCGCCTCGAAGATGAACATGCGCACCGGTTCGGGGTCGTGGGTGAGCTCGGCGTCCAGGTCCAGGGCCACCCGCAGCCCGTGGTTGGCCTGGAACTGCCGCGCCAGCCACTCCAGGCAGGGGGCCAGCGGCTTTTCCCGGACCACCGGCGGGCTCAGCTCGACGGTCAGGACCCGGGCCACCCGGATGGCCTCGCGGATGGTCCCCCCGAGCCTGGCCAGGATCTCCCGGGCCTTGGGGGAGGCGGGCTCGGCGTCCAGGGTCTCCAGGCTGAAGGTGGCGCCCACCAGCAGCTGCTGCAGCTGATCGTGGAGAAGCTGGGCCAGGAGCCGGCGTTCCCGCTGCTCGGTCTGGGCCAGTTCCAGGGCCAGGGAGCGCAGCTGTTCCGCCTGGCGTTCGGCGGTCCGCAGGGCCTGGTCGCGCTCCGCGCGGATCCGCAGTTCCAGGATGCCGATGGCCAGGTTGTTGGCGAGTTCCAGCAGCATCTGCCCCGGCTCGTCAATGAAAGTGTCTGGAGTCAGTGAGTTGAGAACCAGGACGCCGAACGCCTGGCGGTCCGACAGGAGCGGCAGGGCGATGGAGGATCCGGGCCCCGCGACGGTCTCCAGCGCGCGGATGCAGACTTCGCCCGTGCGGATGGCGATCCCGGCGGGCGTCTGCCCAGGCTCGGCGTCGGCCCAGCTGAGCCGGCCCAGGGAGCCGGGCTCCAGGCCCATGGCCGCCGCGGGGCGGATGGAACGGGCCGCGTCCCCGGCGGCCAGCCCCACCCAGGCCTGGTGCACGCCATGCACCTTCATGGCGATGCGGCAGAATTCCTGCAGCAGCTCCTGCTCGTCCCGGGCCCGGATGATGACCCGGTTGCATTCGATGATGGCCTGCTGGGTCCGGTTGAACCGGTCCAGCGCCGCCAGGCGTTCCCGTTCCTTTTCGGCCTGCTTGGCCTCGGTGATGTCCCGGACCTTGACCCGGCGGCCCCGGTAGCTGCCGTCGGGGTCGAAGATGGGGTGGCAGGTATGTTCGACCCAGCGGATTCCGCCATCGGCCCGGATGATCCTCAGGTCCGTCTCGCAGGCCGGGCCCGTGGGGGGAGCGCCGGCCTCGGGCGGCGCGTGGACCGTGTCGTAATGGGCCTTCCAGCGGGCCAGGTCCTGGGGATGGATGATCCGGTCGAGCATCCCGGGCTGGCCCTCGAAGGCTTCCGGCGGATAGCCGGTGATGCGTTCGCAGGAGCGGGAGGTGTGGATGATCGCGCCCCCGGGGCTGTCCCAGCGCTCCCAGTCGTAGGCATTCTCCACGATGGTGCGGAACTTCAGCTCGCTCTCGCGCAGTTCCCGGCTCCGGGCCTCCACCCGCCGCTCCAGCAGGGCGTTGATCTCCTGGATCTGGCGGAACTGTTCGGGCAGGTCGGCAGGGCGGCCCAGGGCCGGGACGCGGCCGGCTCCGGCCGATGGGCGGAGTGGGGATCGTTCCGGGGCGCGGGTTTTCACACGTTCTCCAACGGGCCGGGCCCGTGAAGCAGGGCCGGCTGGCATCACGCCCGAAGGTCCACAGGTCCGAACCGGGGCGTGCTCCAAATGGCCATGAGGATCATTCCCAGTATAGCACTCCAGACCACCCGGCGCCCGGCCGCGCGCGCTCCCTTTCCCCCCGGGGGGTTCGATAATCCTCGCCCCGAGGGGGGGATTCGGAGCATTGCTGGAGGGGGTGGCGGAGGCAATGCTGGCTCTGGAGAATTCCAACGACGGAACCCTCCCGAAATGAACGGGTAGCGCAATGCTTGAGAAGAAAGCCATGTTGCTGGACATCACTCTGTGCGTCGGCTGCAACGCCTGCCAGGGAGCCTGCAAGGAGGCCAATCAGCTGCCGCCGGGTGACGAGACCCGCCTTACCCTGACCGCCTTCACCGCGCTGAGCGAGCACCAGGGCCGGTTCGTCCGCCACCTCTGCCAGCACTGCGATGTCCCGACCTGCGTTTCGGTGTGTCCGGTCGGGGCGTTGAGCAAGTCGCCGGCCGGTCCGGTCACGTACGACGGCAACAAGTGCATCGGCTGCCGCTACTGCCTGCAGGCGTGTCCGTTCCATGTGCCGAAGTACGAATGGAGCAGCACCCGGCCGAGCATCCGGAAATGCCATTTCTGCGCGGCCCGGCTCGCGGTGGGACGGCCGACCGCATGCTCCGAAGCCTGCCCCACCGGCGCGACCCTGTTCGGAGACCGGGCGGAGCTGCTGGCCGAGGCCGGACGCCGGGTCGCCGCCGCGCCGGACAAATATGTGCCCCGTATCTATGGCCAGGAGGAGGTCGGCGGCACCTCGATGCTCTACCTCAGCCCGGTGCCGTTCGAGCAGATCGGATTCGACACCCGGCTCGGGAAGACGCCCATGCCCCTGCTGACCATGAGCGTGCTGTCCAAGGCGCCCAACGTCGTGACGGTGGGCGGTGTCCTGCTCTCGGGGATCTGGTGGATCACCAATCGCCGAACCGAGGTCCAGGCCAACGAACCGAATGGCAGGCCGCGCCGGCCCCGCAGCCAGGGGGATTCCAAATGAAAGCCCTGACCCTCCCCCGCGTCACCGGTTGGCGCGTGATCGCCCTCATCCTGATCCTCGCCGGCGCCGTCTCGGCCTTCGCCCGGTTCACCCAGGGCCTGGGCGCCACCACCCACCTGACCGACGATTTCCCCTGGGGCCTCTGGATCGGCTTCGACTTCCTGGGGATCGGCCTGGCCGCCTCGGGCTTCACCCTGGTGGCGGCGGTCCACCTGTTCCACGCCAAGGCCTACGAGCCCATCGTCCGGCCGGCCATCCTCACCGCCTTCATCGGCTACCTGCTGGTGGTGCTGGTGCTCATCATCGACCTGGGACGGCCGGACCATTTCTGGCACCCGCTGGTCATGTGGAACCCCCACTCGGTGATGTGCGAGATCAGCTGGTGCCTGATGCTCTACACCACGGTGCTGTCCCTGGAATTCGCCCCCATCGTCCTGGAGAAGTTCCATATCCACAGGCCGATCAAGTGGATCCACAACATCTCCCTGCCGTTCATGATCTTCGGGGTGCTGCTGTCGACCCTGCACCAGTCGTCGTTCGGCTCGCTCTACCTGATCGTCCCGAACCGCCTGCACGCGCTCTGGTACACCCCGCTGCTGCCGGTGCTGTTCTTCATCTCCTGCATCGCCTCGGGCATCTCCATGGTGATCCTGGAGTCCCTGCTGCTGTCCCGGCATGGCCCGGCCCTCCTGCCACCCCGGCTGCGGGCCAACCTGGCCAAGATCACGGCGGTGGTGCTGGCGGTGTACCTGGTGGTGCGGATCCAGGATCTGCTGACCCGCGGGAACCTCCATGAGATGACCACGCTCACCTATTACAGCGCGGCCTTCCATGCCGAGATCCTGATCGGCTTCCTCATCCCGTTCGGCCTGCTCCTCCATGAGCGGGTCCGGACCTCCCGGACCGGGCTGTACACGGCCTGCCTGATGGTCCTGGGCGGATTCGCCGCCAACCGGATGAACACGGCCGTCACCGGCCTGGAACAGTGGCCGACCCTCACCTACTTCCCGTCCCTGATGGAAATCCTCATCATGCTGGGCATCACCGCCCTCGGCTTCAGTGCCTTCCTCGCCATCGTCAACTACCTGCCCATCTTCACGGCCGAGCCGGCGCGCCCCGGACCGCATGAAGATCCGATCCAGGCGGATCCCGCCCCGGCCCTCCTGGCCCGGGCCGGCGGCCACCTCGGGACGCCCTGACCGTTCCCGCGCCCCAATCCAACCTCAAAGGAGGTCCCCATGTTCAGCCTGGCCAATTGGTCGAATCCCGAAACCCTGATGCTCAACCTGATGAACGCGGCCCTGGGCCTGGCGGTCGTCTACATGGTGGGCCGCGTCCTGGTGGAGATCATCGAGGGGCTGCTCCCGGCCGGGCTCTTCGGGCACAAACCCAGACATTGACCCAGGAGCCGCGCCATGACCGTTCTGCTGATCCTCGCCCTGTTCGTCGCCTTCGTCGCCATCGACCGCGGCCTGGCCTTCGCTTCGCGCTGGGGCGGGGCCCGGCGGGAGCGCGCCAAGCGGATCGCCATCCTGAAGCAATCCGTCCGCCTGGACTTCGCCGCCAAGGCCGAAAGCCTCCAGCGGGTCGAACTGCCGGGCGCCAGGGGCCGCATCCTGGCCCTGGATGACGACACCATCGTCCTGGATTCCTTCCGGCGCATCCTCGTCCTCGAGGGCTACAGCGTCGACACCGTCGAGAACGGGCCCGAAGCCCTGTTCCTGATCGAACGCAACGACTACGACTGCGTCTTCACCGATCTCAACATGCCCGGGATGGACGGGGTCGAGGTGGTCAAGGCGGTCAAGCACCTGCGCCCGGACATCGACGTGGCCCTGTTCACCGGCTACGCCACCCTGGCCACCGCGGTCGCGGCCATGCAGGCGGGCGCCGCCGACTACATGGAGAAACCGTTCACGCCGGAAGAGCTGATCCACTTCCTGGATGAGCTCCTGGCCAAGCGGCGGGCCCGGCACCAGGCGTCGGTCCGGCTGGTCGCGCCCGGCGAGGAGGCGGCCGCCACCACCCCGGACGAATATTGCGTCCCGGGCGGTTCCTTCCTGTCCGAAGGCCATGCCTGGGTCCGCATCGAGCCCGGGGGGCAGGTGCGGATCGGGATCGATGATTTCGCCCAGAAGGCCGCGGGCCCGGTCGGCCATGTGACGCTGCCCCTCGAAGGCCTGGCCGTGCAGGCCGGCGATCCCCTGTTCTCGCTCCAGTACGGCGACCAGGAGCTGCACTTCCTGGCCCCGGTCAGCGGCCAGGTGCTGGAGGACAACCAGGGCCTGCTGGAGGATGCGGGCTCCATCCGCAACAGCCCCTACCTGGATGGCTGGGTCTGCCGCCTCGCCCCCTCGGACCTGGCCGCCGAACTCTCCACCCTGCGCATCGGCGGTCCCGCGGTGGCCTGGTACGACGAGGAGATCCGGCGCCTGGAGGACCTGAAGGCCAGCCGGGAGCAGCTGGACTGGGCCGAGCTGGAAAGCGAATTCCTGGTCCCGGTCCGGTGAACCCAGGCGCCCCTCCGGACTATGATGGTCCGGGGGGGAACCTGCCATGAGCCGCCTGCGCGTTGCCATCCTGCTGTTCAACGAGGTCGAGGTCCTGGACTTCTGCGGACCGTTCGAAGTGTTCTCGGTGACCCGCCGGGACGAGGCGCGCCGGCGCGAGGAGCCTTCGCCCTTCGAGGTCCTGCTGGTGGCCGAGACCCGGGCCCCCATCACCACCGCCGGCGGCATGGTGGTGCTGCCCCTGTACGATTTCGGCGATTGCCCCCAGGCCGACATCCTTCTGGTCCCCGGCGGCATGGGCACCCGCAGGGAGATGCTGAACGAGGCGGCGCTGGCCTTCGTCCGGGCCCAGGCGGCCCACTGCGGGCTGGTGGCCTCGGTGTGCACCGGTGCCCTGGTGCTGGGCAAGGCCGGGCTGCTTTCCGGCCTTCGGGCCACGACCCACTGGCAGGCCCTGGACCTGATGCGCGAACTGTTCCCGGAGGTCACCGTGGAGGCCGAATCCAACGTGGTCGATGCCGGCGGAGTCATGACCTCGGCCGGCATCGCCGCCGGCATCGACCTGGCCCTGCGGATCGTCCAGCGCAACTGCGGCGAGGCCGTCGCCCGGAACACCGCGCGGCACATGGAATACCCCTTCCCGGAAAACGACACCCGCCGGGTCCCCCTGGGCTAGAGGCAAGACTGTCCATATAAGTTTTTTCTCAGCGCCCCAGCGAGTTCCCAGCGCCCCAGCGTTCAATTGGTTTCTGATAAGTACCCGA
>Ga0316224_1000280_pt1 | contig 77628 bp, 73 predicted proteins | sample TBH18013metaG_FD_206254 | JGI IMG/M metagenome (GOLD analysis project Ga0316224, IMG submission 206254) | Freshwater microbial communities from Trout Bog Lake, Wisconsin, USA - TBH18013 | ecosystem: Environmental > Aquatic > Freshwater > Lake > Hypolimnion/Profundal zone | place: USA: Wisconsin... | reverse complement strand
CCGGAGCCCGGCGGCTAGATGTGGTGCGGGGGTGTACCAAGCTCACAATGATCTCCTGGGGAGATAACTCTACACACTTTGATTCACGTCCTTGAATGAATGCGTGTCCCTCTGCGATCTGAGTCTCGTTGGGAAACCCCTTCTCCTCCCAGAATGCCCGGGTATAACACATCGTTGCCTCGGATACCCGCATGCTCTGAGGCAGTCTGATCGGAGGAACGTTAATAAACGAAATGTAATTTGCGATATCGTAGGACGGCAGGGTGGTGCAGAACGCACATTCCTTCTTGGCACGCAACATCATGGACACGCGAAACAGAACACTGTTCGGGGGATAAATATCGTCGTCGTCAAAGTGGACGATCACTGGAAACTTGGCAAGACTGGCTGCGAAATTACGCTTGGCTGCAATGGTCTTTCCTGGAGAATCGAGGATGTACCGGACGTAGGGTAAGTGTTTGACAAACTCTTCACATGTATCCTTACCGTCATCAACGATGATCCACTCGATCTTGTCTTTTGGATAGCATTGCGACTCTACAGCTCCGGCACAGATCTCCATAAACTTCAGGCGATCACGTGTGGGAGTAATGATAGTCACACCTGGCAGATCAGACTCGGGAATCGCATCAGTATCTACCGAGAATACTCCGTCGCACCTGTAATCTTTCAGAAATTCCTGCATCTCCTTTGTCCATGCCGAATGCCGCTCGACATACAGATCAGCGTTTCGACTACTCATCGCCTTCCGCTCCTTGAATGACATATCCGCATACTCTACGAATGCTTCGACCACCGATTCGGGAGTGGTCTTGGCAATGACGCCGAGGCACTCTGGATGGGGAACAGTCTTCTCTGTTTTCACCCACACAGCCTCATACCCAAACTCTTTAAATGGCGGAATATCGTTGAGAAGCAGGATAGAACCGGTAGAAGCAGCCTCATTGACCGCGTGTCCGAAACCTTCGCCCCCTGAACAACATATGGCAAGACCACACTCCTGAAGAAGGTCATCATACTCCCCCTGTTTCATGGTCGTCGAGTGAAGTACAACGTTGGTAAGAGTTTCGGGGACATCGACCTTTAACCGGCTTCCATCATAGATGACGTGGAGTTCGGGGAGCTTGATATCCTTGATGTTGGCTAGGGAGTAAGCGTCCACAATGAGCTGAGGATGCCGAAAGATGTTTTTGCCAGTGATGACGACAGCCTTATGGAAGTTCTTCTTTTCGGGTACCCCTTTGGCGATTGATGTCCAGCCAATATGCTTGACGTTGGGGTGGAGAGCTGTAAAGATTTCAACTGCCTCTTCAGTCTTGCACCATATCTCATCTAGGGACGCAAGGTAGGGAATCCATGTCTTATACGTCCACTCTGGATTGGGGATCAAGATATTCCGAGCGGCGTATGTGAACAGGGCAGGGTTCAGGACTTCCAGGAACACGTTGACCTCTGCCTCGTCGCATTCGGGCTGGGCATTCAGAATCCGGCGAAACTTCACGGTCTCATCGGCGGCTGCCCAGATTCCCTGGAGAATATCTGCATCCTGAGCCAGACCTGTTTGGTTGCGGTGCGTAGAAATAATGTTGACTCGCATTACACTCTTAGTGTTTCCTTCGTTTAAGTGTTCCCCTGATTTGACGAGGGATGCGTTTGGCTGTCTTGGCACGAAGATTCATGATCCGGAGATACTCTGCCCTGCTAGGCGTTCCGCTCGCACACGGGTGTACGACAATCATACGGTCGTAGAACCATACGCTCGTCTGACCTGTCCACTTCCAGAAGTCATCAATGACATCGATAGAAGGTGCAGTTTCTATATCAGAAATGAACCTATCTGTGAACTCTACACACTCCGTCTGCATGTCTCCGAATCCGTACTTTGTGTCGAATATCTCAGAACATACCTGACCATATATCAGCTGAACATCTTTCCGGATCGGATTCCACACAATCTTGTCAACGGGACGAAACGTATCCCACCCTGCGTCCCATACAAGAAGTTTGTTGTCATTAAGTTTTCCGTAAACACGATCTCCGAACCGCACGAGACTCATTACTAGTCATCAATCTAAAAGAACGCTTTGAATTCCGCACTCTTCGTGCCATAGATGTGAGGGTTGATCGGGCGGCTGATCTGGTCGGGGTAGTTGAGCGTCTGGCTGCGGTTGAAGAGCCACATGTTGATAGAACCCAGAATATCATCCACACAGTATTTCATGACACGCTCGTTCAATGCATTCAGTTCCTTGGCGGCGTTCTTCTCATCATTGATCTGGTACTGGAGGTAGTATGCACGCATGATCGTCTTCAGATCATCGGAACGCTGGGGATCAATCACATGTTTCTTGTCGCTCTTCTCCCATACACGGTACCGGATCTCGTCCTGGAGGTACTGAATATTGGCGTCCGAGAAAAATGCCTGGTTTAGTGGAGTGGCGGTGTGCACGCGAATCACAGCCTGCTGCTGAAACGTTGAACCGTAAGACAGTTTCGGATCCTCGTGGTGCGTTGAAAATAGCTTGAACGCCTGAGTATCCTGCGTCTCGGGGTCTACAAGATTCGGGACAAACCCTGTGTGTTTTGGGGCACCACGGATAGCGGTATCGACATAATACTCGTTAAGGTCGCCAGTCCGACGGGGGTAGATTTCACCGTTTTGGGGAGCAGCAGGCATCTATTGTTCTTATCTTTAGTTCGGGATAATTCTCTGGATATTCTTCGAGTCTGGCTCCATCGTCGTCACTTCCAGAACAAAGGTAGCTTGGACGTTCAAGTTCATTATCGGGATCACATAATCCTGAGTCAGCGTACGCTTCCCTGCAAACGAGAGATTGCTTGGAACACCGGTATATTGCTGGAGACATACTTGCGACAATGTACATACCAGTGCACATATCGTGGTGACAGAGTTTGACATTCCCGCGAACCCAGAGACTTTCGGAACAGCAGTGAACGATGTGCCAATACTGGTAATAAGAGGAAACGAGTTGGGTACTGTAAAGTCGGATCCACACACGTCGGTCACCATAAAGTTATTCGACAGGAGATTCAAAAAAGCGGAAAGCTGAGGAGTGCAATTGGAATCTGCCGCAATCTGAGTTACGGCGGGGGAATAGAACGTGATTTCGTCGCCTACCCGAATATCGGAGGACAGGAAGGCGTTACAGTTTCCGAAGGTTGTGTTGCAGGCAGTTTGTGTGACAAAAAACTTGACCTTCCCTGTGCTTTTCGCGTCCAAAACAAAGTCAACTATACTGAGATTATCAAGCTGGGAAAATACGACACCGGCAGGGTTGTATAGTTGAATGTTCGCGTTTGATAGTTTGGCAAGGGGAGGGTCAAAATTGTAAGACTCGTTAGACCAGGCGTAGTAGTCTGAAAACTGACCTGGGTATGTACCATTTCCACTATACAGATTGCGAGTATTCTGTGTGAGAACAGTGAAGGTTTGTTGTACGATCTGGGATCCTCCCAGATAGTTTCCTTTCAAGTTCTCAATTGTCATGAGGATGTACGGCTGTGTGTGAAATGCGGAGGGGTAGTCAACGGTATCAGAAAAGGTGGTCGGGGTGTATGGCTGTGTTCCTCTGACTGGTAGTATAGCCCGCGATAGCTTTATTTCAGACACGTTTGAGAGTGCCAGCTGGGTGGCGTAGGAGTAGCTGTTTGTTCCATACTGTTTCTGCTGAATATCGATACCAACCTGAGCACCAGCAGGATCCGCAGCGTTAAACACGGGGTAAAAGAAGACTTTAGTTTGCGGATCCCTGTAGTTTACAGGCGTGGGGCTGTGTACGAGTCGGTTATTTGATAGAACAAGCTTCCAACCGTAGGAGGGGCGTACGAGTCCTTGGTTTGTAGTGTTTACATAGGCGGGCAACGGTATTCCAGCTGGGAATGTTTGGGGAATGTTGTTTGGTACGGTCTGGAATCCGGCGAGGGCTCCTGATACAACACTCGGAGGATTCACTGGGGTCTCCCATGCAGATATTGGGATTGTAGGGTTGTTAAAGTAGAACGGAGTTTGCGGTCCGATTATCTGGACGGGAACCTGTGTCCCAAATGAAAAAACATTAGCATACGCATCGGGCTGGATCGTCCAGTCCCGCTGTGCGGAATCAATGATGACATTTCGTTTTCGCGGAATCATGGATGGAGCTGATTGGACAGGTGCAGTCAGAGTTGAATTCAGATCGGGATGACTCAGTTCCTCTATAGTTGCCTGTCCTCCCGATTTGGTATCCACATACTGCGGGTGCCTGTTCTGATGAGGTTCTACATTAGGACCAGATTCGGACGTTTCCTGAAGGGCTACTCGAGGATCAAAATCATAATCCTCTCGGGCTTCTGCATCCGCCCCTGCTAGAATTCTCTGGTAGTTCATTCTATCCTATCTTATCTCTCTACAAGGCGAGATTCTCTAAATCGGCAACCCAGAACCGCTCAGGCGTCGTGCCCTCGATCTCAAGTATCCGTGCCCGGATCCGATCAAGCTCCGCCTGGTGCTTCTGAACGTTCTCCAGCGTCATGCTGCTGAACGGCAGCTTCAGGAGGTCGGGGATATCCGTAAGCTCGTGCTTCTCCAGGATGGTCACACACTCAGCATGGGGCTTCTTCCGCAGGTCGATCGCGTCTTCGCACATCAGTGTCAGGAACTTCACGACACTCGAGTGCCACGGCAGCTTCCCACGCAGTTCCTTCAGCATACTGGACTTGCGGTCAGAATACAGAGCCAGCCGAGTCTCCGCATACTCGACCAGGATCTCGTTGACGTTTGCGAACTTGCGGATCTTGCCGTGGCGATCAAAGGCGTGCATGTTCGTCAGCCTGATGCGAGACGACAGCCCGAGCTTCTTCTCGATTTCTTGAACAGTCATCTCATCCTTGAGAACCACCTCGAAGTTCACGTCCACGTCCGTCGAGGTATCCGTGTAATCCTTGACCAGATCCTTCTTCTCGCACTGGGCATCCAGGAACGCCTTGAAGTCCGACGTCCAGTACTCGATCGGCAGATCCCGCACCACCACCGTCTTGGTCTTGGGATTGTACGAATAATCGGCAGTGACATCGTAGCCATCATCGCGAGCAATGACCGTACCCTTGAACCCACGGTACCATGGAATCATGTTGAACGAGCTGAGACTGTCACCGTCCTTCAGCCACCGAAGCAGGAGACCGCGAATGACTATAGGGTTGTACGATGGAATGTAGGTAGAGTAACCAGTTCCAATACCACGAGCACCGTTGACCAGAAGCATCGGGAGAACGGGAGCATACCACTCGGGCTCCACCGACAGCCCATCGTCGTCGCGGTACTTGAGACACGGCAGGTCGTCGGAGGGGACCAGATCCTTCATGTAAGGCTGAAGGTAGGTGAAGATGTAACGTGACGCAGCCGAGTCCTTGCCACCCTCCAGACGCGTACCAAACTGACCCTTGGGAACCAGCCATGCCAAATTGTTTGAACCCACAAAGTCCTGAGCCATGCCGATGATCGTCTCGTTGAGCGACATCTCACCGTGATGGTATCCTGCGTGCTCCGACACGTATCCTGCCAGCTGGGCAACCTTGACCTTCGAGGTGAGGTTACGCTTGAGGCAGCCGAACAGAATCTTACGCTGCGACGTCTTGAGACCGTCGATTGCACTCGGAATCGACCGCTCGAGATTGTAGTGTGAGAAGTGGATGAGATCGCGGTGCACGAACTCTGCGTACGGCAGGGTCTTATCCGCCTTTGGGATCACGATTGCGGAGGCATCGTGTCCCTGGAGCCATGTCTTACGATCGTCCGCCCGAGCCTTGTTGAATGCCAGATCGATCGCCTCCGAATCTGCATCGGCAGTGTACCGGAACTGTGTGACATTCATGTGCTTGAAATATTCCTGGGCTTCCTCGCGAGTCGACGTACCCAACCCCTTGTAATACTGGATCGACCAGTTCCCTGTTGCCGACGTCTTCCATTGGTCATACTCGAACTGTGTGTAGAACGTCCGATTCTCCTTACCCTTCGTCGCCTTCACAATCGGCGTTGCCATGTAGGTGAGGAACCCTGGGATCCGAAACAGCTCCGTCCAGAGCTCATGGAACAGGTTGATGAGGAGACCGCGGATGTGCGACCCATCGTAATCCTGGTCGGTCATGATCAGGATACGTCCATACCGTAGACTCTTGATATCCGCATACGTCTTCCCAGACTCAAGTCCCACGATCTTCTTCAGCTCGGCGATCTCCTTCGCCAGCTCTACCTTTGACGCCGACGAGTCCTTCACATTCATGATTTTCCCCCGCAGTGGGAACACTCCGAAAGTCTGGCGTTGAGTCTTTGTAAGACCGCTGAGAGCCATTGCCTTGGCGGAATCCCCCTCGGTGAGGATGAGAGTGCACTCGGCAGACTTGGCGGTACCTGCGAGGGCGGCGTCGTCGAGCTTCGGGATACCGTATATCTTAGAACTCTTCCGTCCATCGCTCTTCTTGTTCTCTTTCTCGTCCTTTTCCTTTTGAGCAACCACCAACTTGTCCACCAACTCAAGCTTGGCTCGCACCTTTTTGAAGAACTCGTCTGGCAACTTGCACGTCGAGCCAAATGCTGTGCTCTTTGTGGTCAGTGCCTCCTTCGTCTGTGACGTGAACGACGGATTCTCCACTGCCGCCGTCACCCACACCGCAATGTTCTCCTTCACCAGTGAGGGCTTGACCTTGATCTTCTTCTTCGTCTCCAGGAACTCACACAGGTTGGAAACGATCTGGTTTACCACGTAGTCCACGTGTGTCCCACCCTTAGATGTCCAGATACCGTTGACGAACGAGACCTGGAGGAACCCGTCCGCAGGAGTATCCGCGACCACTACGTTCCACCGGTCACTCGTGTGTGCCGCTACCGGTGTGCTCACAAACTCGCTCGCATACGCCGACAGATCACGGCACTTGATCAGTACCTTTTCCTCCCCGTGCTTCCAATGTACCTTGACATCCTTGCCCACCGTCATCGCCAGATCACTCGCCCGCCGGCGGAACACACCCAGCAGATCGGTTGTTATCTGAGTGAGACCGAACCTTCCAAAGTCGGGGGTCCACGCGACACTGACATACGGCTTGGACTTGCACGCCACGATCTTCGGCTTATTCACCACCGTCATGTTGTTCTCCCAGGTCTGTGTATACTTCTTGCCTGAGACCGCATCCACCGTCTCCACTGTCATCGTCTTCGCGAAGATGTTGGCAAGCTTCACGCCGTAGCCGTTCTTGCCGCCCACCAGCTTCTTCTCGTCCTTGTCGTAGTTCGTGGAAGTCAGAAGCTCGCCAAACACCAGTTGCGGAACCCAGACCTTGTACTCTGGGTGCTCGGCTACCGTGATACCCTCCCCGTCATTCTCCACCGTGATCGTCTTGTTGTCGCTCGAAATCTCAATTGTGATGTTTTTGACTGGATTGGCGGATCCACGCTGACGCATCCGCACCACCTGATCATGGGCATTCACCACGATCTCGTCAAACAGCTTGTAGAATCCAGGGTTGAAGGATAGGCTTTTCTGAATGAACTTCTCGTCCTCCACGACGTACATCTCCTCAACCGACGTCTCGATGGAGCCGACATACGTGTCGGGGAGAGACAGAATGTGCTCGCGGTGCGTGTGCTTCTTGTACGCCTCCGCCATTTTGTAGTGTCTGGGTACCTTCCCAAAAAGCCAGTCCGTTTTACGCAGAAAATCCATATTCATGTAAATGCCCCCTGCTCGAGCAAAGAAGGGAAAGAAGGTCGTAGACGAGCCAACAGTCGAGCTTCCGCCTGTGATATTCTTCCTGCGAATAGGGAAGGACTTTGATTTCGAGGAGGAGAGGGTGGATGTTCCTGCTCCGTCTGGAGGAGCCCTGGAGTACTCCGATATTCTCCAGACCACCGAAGCACAGGAACGACGCTTCGATGAGTCGGTCATTCACGAATTGGTATCAAAGTTTTCCCTGCAGACATCGTACCCTCCCGGATCTGCATGCCTGTGGTGCTGCCACACCATCCCCGGAGACTCATTTGTTGTCCCGACGCACTATGATGTCTACACGAACATGTACACTGCCGAGGGAAATTATTGCAGCCCCGAGTGTGCCCTTGCATCTATCTACCGCGAGCCCGGAATCACAGAGTCTGATAAATGGCTACGTCACTCCCTGCTACGGAATGTCTACCGGTCGCTATACAAGGATCACGACATTCAGCCCGCTCCCGACCGGCGTGTCCTCCGAATGTTTGGGGGGAATCTGGATATCCAGCAGTACCGCGAATTTGTCCAGCACTGTACCAAGCCTCTCCAGCTGGCGATGCCTCCAGTCCGACTGTACATGCCGTCCGTGAACACTCAGTCATCAGTCCGCGATGTCAAGTCCTATGTCTCTCTATCTAGCGAGACTGTGAACAAGGCCTCACAGCAGCTCCGTCTCAAACGGTCAAAGCCAGTTCATGAGGGTATTCCCACCCTTGACAAGTGCCTAACAGCGTTTGGCTCACCCCGATGAAATATTCGAAGAAAGCAATGACATCTCTGGGTGAACTTCTCAAGATGTCACTGTTCTTCCAAGTCTTGACGACAACGGGAAACAGTTTTAGGCCGCTCATGGCATTCATTGGACTCAATATATATGAGCGTGGACTCGCATTGTACCCTTCGTGGCTATCATCTCTTAAGACATCCTTTGCCAGTTCTATCGAGTCCGATGACCGTAAACCTTCGGCGGTCATTGAGTGCGAGCGTGGATCTCCTCCTCCCACTAAGGGCGGACAGGCTCCTCTATTTATGACACGGATGGATGCCATCATTCATTACGTCGCATGCTCCCCAGCCACCAAGCGGCTTCTTTCCATCGCCAACCACGATTACCTCCCTTACGAGTTTGAGTCCGTGCGTCTCGACGAGGATATCTACTTCAAGCTCACGAATGTAGAAGTTGATGATGGAAATATCAAGAACATCAAGTTTCAGATTTTTTGCTACAACCACCCGATTCAGACCCTGCAGAAGTTCGTGGACTCATGCAACCAGGATTACGAACGCCGCATGCTCAACAAACTGGGCAACGATCTCTACTTCTTTGACCAGATGGTGGACAACAAGAAGCGAAAGTCGAATCAGAATCCTCTTCCCCAGAACTTTCTGGTGTACACCAAGAACAAGTTCTCCACAACCCGCACGTTTGAGAACGTTTACTTTGAGCAGCAGCGGGAGGTCAAGAAGCGTGTCAATTTTTTCCTGGAGAAGCGGTCGTGGTACGAACGCAAAGGAATTCCGTATACCCTCGGCTTCCTGTTTCACGGAGACCCTGGAACCGGCAAGACGTCGGAAATCAAGGCGATTGCCAACGTTGCCCGTCGTCACCCCGTGAACATCCAGCTCTCGGAAATCAAGACCAAGACTCAGCTTCGCCAGCTGTTTTTTAGTGACGATCTTCACGTGTACAACGGGACAACACTTGAGAAGTACACTATTCCTATTTCCGAGCGACTCTACATTATCGAGGACGCCGATGCGATGGGCGACGTACTCCTGAAGCGGGAGTGGAAGCGTCCAGAGCAGGTGCAGGCTCCTAAGGATCCGTTTGCTCCCGAAATGGACGATGATATTATTAAGGATCCCATCGATCTCTCATTCCTCCTCAATCTCCTCGATGGTACCCTAGAATCCAGCGGTCGCATTATGGTATTCACCTCCAATTTCCCCGAGCGGTTTGATCGTGCTCTCATTCGTCCCGGTCGCATTGATATGATCGTCCATTTCAAGAAGTGTTCGCGAACTGTCCTGAAAGAGATGATTGAAGGGTTCTACGACATCACGGACGGAGTAACCCACCCACTGTTCGATGATGCCAAGATGGATGAGAAGTGGAGCCCGGCTGAAGTCAACCAGATCCTGTTCCGTAATTTTGAGAGTCCTGAGCAGGCGATGGACGAGCTGCATTCTCTCAGTGCATCTACGCCGCTGCTACAGGAGGAGACGGAGACCCCGATTTAAAGAGTTTCATGGCGAACTGAATCGTCTCGGGGGGCATGTCGAAGACCAGGATGTATATCAGTGCGAACCCCATAACAGATGACGCGATTCCCACAGTGGAGAGTGTCCATGCTGTCAGTCCCCCAGTTGAAGCATTCACGACCGACGCAAGCATTCCCGCAAGAGGGACAAGGTAGGGAATCAGAATGAACGTGGAATACGCTCCGATCGCAGGGTACTTCTCAAACACCAGAGATTCCAAAGCGAACCACGCGGCACGATAGTAAATAATAATCAGAATATGAGTGAACGTAAACAGGAGGAGTCCATTTGCAGATGACACAACTGGTCCGGGAGTATCGGTGGCTACTTGATCAGGAGGAACATCGGCAACGGGGTCATCGGTATTGTCCGCCATCCGAATCTATTATGTATTGAAGACAAGATTTGCTTGTCCATTTGTAACCTTGAGGAAATTGTACGATTCAATATAGATCATGGACGAATATCCATTATATTGAATCTGTACGTTTGTGGGGGAAGGGTATACCGTCAGCGTCTGACCCGCCTGTACCGCCGGCGGAGCTATCGCCTGTCCTGACGCATTCGTCGGAACAGTCGTTGCTCCAACGGGGACAACGGTGGGATTGGTATTGAACGTGGTGTTCTTAATGACGCATACTGGTATTTGAGACACTGGACCTGTCTGAACGACAGGGGGTGTCAGAAGTGTGTACTGCAGATTGGTCTTATTAAACATTGAGCCGTTTGCACTTCCAGACGGTTGACTGATAGTATTGGGATCCAGAGAAAATGAGTATAAATTTATACCGGGAAGAGCAGTTGTGTCACCCGGTGAGAAACGATAATTCTGAATATTGCGGAAAAAGTTGACATTCTTGGTTACAAACCGATCAGTTCCATCAAATGTCAGGTTTCCTTCCAGTAGAATGTTCTGGGAATCCATTGAGTTTGAAAGTTGAATTCCAGTCGAGTACCATTGGTCGGGTGTCGCAGGTGCAGTCAGGGTCGGCAGGACGCTTGGGTATGTTTGGACAGGAGGGTAGTATATTGAATCCCAGTTTGTGTAATTGTCCCAATCATTCAAGAGAATTCGGTCTTGACGCTGGAAGAGGGAGACGACACGGGTGCACAGATTGTACATCGGAATAGTTACGTTGTTGTACCCGTACTGGTTGTTGTTCTTGAGATAGCGGACTTGAGTAATGAGGAATGAACGATCGTGTTTCGCAATGTACGCACGTTCCGTGTCTGTTAGGAAAATGTAGTTGGCTTCAATGTAGGGGTTGAGGTTCCAGCTTACAAGCGAGGCATTGGTGGGATTCCCCATCGTATCGGGGTACGACAGGTAATTCTGGATTCCAAGATAAGAGTCTCCAGGGTTTCCGGTGACACGGGTCTGGAATGTGGGGTTGGTCGCAGCTGTTCCGCGTGTGTCCAAAACCGTAAACAGGCTGTAGATATTGCGGAAGGTGATTTGGATGGATACTTCAGTCTGGGGCATGGCTACAAGGGGGATGGATTGTCCGATCTCCTCGCAGAACCAGAAGGAGAGGGGGATATTGAGCTGACGTCCGCGAATAGAGGGAGCGGGAGGGGCAGTATTTGTGGCAGACACGTTGATCGCATTCGGGTACTGGTTGGTGCGTCCGGGGGCGTTTGCAGGGTCGTGCATGTCCACCGTATTGCCAACCATATCATCAATCTTAGCTCGCCGAGTCTTGTCACTGTTCAAGTAACTCTTGACCTTCATCCATTCTCCTGTTACCGTGCACATAGCCGTTCCGTTGAAAAGAACAGAGGCTGTCTCGATCATATTGTACCCGAGATTACGAGACCACTGGAAGGCGGTTTCGTAAGCCAACGATGTTTGCTTATCGAATCCAGAGAGCGGAGACCAGATATCGGGGATCTGGACACATACGTAGCAGTCGTGGAGCAGGTCGGCATAGCGAGGAACCGGAAACGTGAACGTCTTGTTTCCTGCAGGTGGGAGCGTGGTGTCGGTGATATTTGCGATATTCAGCATGAAGTGTTCCATTGCGAAATTGGTGGATCGTTTGTACATCTTGTTGAAGTACGTCATGGAAGGGTTTCCATTGATAAACACGTTTTGGGCACCGAAGCCAGTGAGCTGAACGAGTCCGCCACCCATTCTTACTATATTATCTTATAGGGTATGATTAATGTATCGGAACTTGCCGTATATCATTATTGGCATCCTTGTCCTCTTTGTCTTGATTCACTCGTACATGAGCGTTCGCTTCGGGTACGACTGGATAGGGACACAGACACGCAAGGTGATTCATGGGGCGTATACGCGTAGCAACTCGGTACACGAGCTCTACCCCATTCCTCCAGTTCCGTTCATGGATCGGTTCTCGGAGTTCACCAAGATCCCGAAAATGAAGGAGAGCGGACAGGCTCCCGGAATGGCTTACTACTAATTACTGAGGGTTGTTCATATCTGCCCGGGACTTCACATTCATATTGGCAGTCTGTTTCTCGCCTCCAGGTGCCAATGCCTTATTGTTGGCAAGGACGAAGCTGTTGCCGTTCGTGCAGCACGTGGGAACAAGAGAGGTGGTCGTTTCTCCAATATCGTTATAGACTGAACCCGCCTGGAACGTCGTATACGTACTTGCATATGCCGCCTTCTGAGACTGGGGATAGTTCGTGTAGTAGTTGTTGACCACCGTTCGCTTCCTCATCTGGGTCACTTCAGATGCACTCTTGAACCGAGTCTGCTGACTGAACGTGATCGGAAGCCCGCTGAGCGTGAGATTCGTGTAATACTCTGCCATGCTATTGTATTTACAGATAGAAAAGGTTAATCATAAAATGGCACCTGTTCGGTTTCTACTTGTATCAACACACACTGAGCAGGTTACAGGGTACTCGAAGGTCTCCTACAACCTCCTCAAGCAGCTAGGAACTCTGTCGCCTCTTATCAAGATCTTTCACTTTGGGTTTCAGCGTACTCCTGCCCGCCTGCCAGCCCCTGCTCGCCCCCTCAAGGGCGTGATCCAGTACGATGCTGCCGCCAACGAGGATCCTAAGGAACAGGGGTTCGGCTTCAACAAGTTCAAGGAGTATGTCGAGACGGTGAACCCCGACATCATCATGATTTACAATGATCCGATTATCGTCAACCAGTTCATCCAGCAGACGAAGGATATGGAGAAGCAGTGGAAACTCTGGATCTACCTTGATCAGGTATACAAGGGTGCGGACATGGGTCTTCTTCGCAACATTGAGAACGCCGCCGATCGTATCATCTGTTTCACGGATACTTGGAAGGCTCATCTCATGACCCGCCTCACCACGCCCAATATCAAGATTGATGTGATGGAGCATGGTGTAGACACCCTAGTGTTCAAGCCCATGTCGGACTCTGAGCGGATCGGAGTCCGCAAGAACCTCAGCATTCACCCGAATGCCAAAGTGTTCCTAAACATGAACCGCAATTCGCAGCGTAAGCGTCTCGATCTGACGGTCATGGCGTTTGCCCGTCTGCTGAAGAAGCTTCCTGACGAGCCTCTTCACCTCCTCCTTGTTACGGGCGTGAAGCCGGAGGGCGGGGCGTTCTACCAGCCTCTCCAGATCTATCTCAATGAGCTCGAGCTTCTGGGTCTGGACAACCTGAAGTACGGCACTCGTGTCTCGATCGTAGACACCACGCCTCCCACAGCTTACTTTAATGACGAAGCCATTAACCAGCTGTACAATGTGGCAGATGTTGGTGTGAACACGTCAAACGGCGAGGGATTCGGTCTCTGCCAGCTTGAGCACATGGCAACGGGTGCCCCGCAGGTCGTGCTGGATCTGGACTGCTACAAGTCGTTCATGACGGACGAGACGAGTGTACGTTGTCCTCTGACGTCTTACTCCTACCTCCAGATGACTGCGGGTGTAGGTCTCACGGAGTACACCACGACGGCGGAAGAGGTTGCCTCTGCGATGGAGAAGTCACTGAGTATGCTGGGTCGTGAAACCTCCGAGAAGTGCGTGGCTACCGCTCGTGCTCGTCCGTGGTCTAAGATCTGTGATGCCTTCCTGGAGAGCATCCTTGAGAAGAACTAAGCATACGTGAAAAACTGAATCCGATCCTCCTTGAGGGTTCCCAATTTGAGTAGTCGTTGTTTATCCCCAAACGCCGACTCGTCAAACACCTCCTTGGTATCTGGATCCACCAGGAATACGAAATCCTTGACCTTCACCTTCTGTAGCCGCCGCTTGCGTTTCATCATGTTCTTGAGGTAGGACGCATCAAGTTCGTCGTCCTTGATGTTGGGGTTGAACGCCAGATCTTCGCCTTTGGTCGTGCTATCGAACCGCATACATTGAAGTACCGGCTTCTCCCTCGAGTGCAGCTTGCGATGAATTTCGCAGTCTACTGCTGCCTGCTTGATTAGCCGAGTAATTCCAGCTGTGATCTTCTCCTTTTCGTACGACACTTCATACAGGAACTCATCACTGGTCATGAATGCTTCAGGTGCCCTCCCACCTCCTTCCGGCAGATTGTACTTCTTGGGACTGCTATCTGTCCTTCGAATGGGCACGATATTAAAGGCAGTGTTGGATGCTGCTTGATCCTTTGAGAAGACGGATACGTAGAACGATATACGGATCGTGCGTTCCTCTTGCGGAACCGTTTCGACTTTGATGGATCCTTCTGACAGAATTTGGCGGGTGGCGTGTGAACACAGGCGAATACCGCGTCCAATCACCTGATCATGCCTCGCAGGGTTCCAGTGCGGTTCCATGATGTGCAGGTGTCGGACGTTCTTCAAGTTAATACCTTCCGCACCACTAGATGTAGCCATCAGGATACATATCAGCTTTTTTCCACCGCGTTTCAGTATGCTTTCACGAATACTTCCCGAGTGTTCGGGATAATCGGACTGCAGCCCCAGGTAATCCTCGTTGAAAATTAGGCGAGTGATTTCACGTTCCGCTTTCTCGATTTCACCCGTATAAAATGCGTACGCCGGTTTTGCAGGGTCGAGGTCTGGAGCCTCACGATACTTTCCACCCTCTTTGATTAGACGGTATCGCTGGTATCCATTCGCATCCAGAATAGCCGAAAGAATTCCAAGACCTTCAAGCTTGAGGTACTGCGAATAAATGAACTGGTTCTTGAAGTTGTCGGTTCCAGTTGTTGCCTTGACATTCGCAAGGATCTTCCGCATCTTCGGAGAGTACGTCGCTAGACCTTCGTCGCGGAGATACTTGTCAGGGTTCTCGCGAAGCTTTCCTAGAATCAAAGTCTTCTTGTCGTCTTCGTTATCTTCCTCTCCCTGCTCATTCGCGAGAGCACGGTAATCCGACGGAACGGCGTAGTTACAAGCGAGGCGGGACATGACGCGATAGGTCTTCATGTCTTCGTTAAGAGTAGCGGGACCTGTACGTTTCTTGGAATCCTGCTGAATCTCCTTCCATCGCACTTCAAGGTATCGGTTGAACTGCTCGTCGGACATTTCGATCAATTCAAGCATTTTGTCGTCATCTACCCGTTTGGGGAGCATCCGTTCATCGGATCCCTTGTAGTAGGACACGAGACCTTGTGCACGCTTCTGGAAAAGCAGAGCGTTTTTGACATCAAGACCTTCAACAAACGTATTCATAAAATCTGCAAAGTTAGTAGGGAGACATTCTAAGGCTTCACGTTGGATGTTTTCGCGTGGGGCGAGAACACCGCCAGGAAACGTGGCGGCAAATGATTGGCGAATACTGTCCACCCAATCTCCTGGAGTCTTGTATGTCACCGCCTCATCATACTGGACTGCAATACGCTCGCCCTCCTTATTGTACACCGACTTGAAATGTCCTGGGTTACGGGTGATCTGAATCGACCGCTTGACGCTGTTGAATTCCACCGTGTCCACCTCTGGTAATTTACGGAAGTACGTCTTCATTCCTGCCTCGTCCCACGTTGGAAGCTCCTTCACGGGGATCACAATTCGCTCAATGGGTCCACGCAGGAGATTGAGGAGATACGCTATCTCGTTGGGACGGTTGATCAAGGGAGTTCCTGAGAGTGCCACGACCTTGCAATCCTTGGCGTAGTATATGGCGTCATACAGCCTCTTTCCGATGACGGAATTATTGATTGTCCTGGAAATCAAGTTGTGGGCTTCATCAATGATGACGACCGCATTGTCGAAAGGGTTGGATTTCAGGGGGTCGTCGTCGGGTACAATGCGACGCACACTCTCGCCAGTCAGACCGTTGTAGTTTATGAAATTGTACCTGTTCTTAATGAGGTCGTCAATCTGTTCGTCGATACCCTGCTGAGAGTCACGAGGCAGGGACGAGTAATTTGAGTCCTTTCCTGGAACGGTGACAAAGTATCGCCCTTTACTTAGGAACTCTGCGGATATCCCTAGAGCAAGAGCAGGAGCCTTGTCGGCTTCGCTGCGTATGATACGAACCTCCCAGAAATTGTTCTGGACGTAGATGGCATTTCCGCACTTCCGGATCTCCTGCCTGAAATTATCTTGGAGAGACGCAGGGAGCATGACCCACACCTTTTTTGTGGATAGGAGGGACTCTGCTACGCCGATCGCCGAGCAGGTCTTTCCAGATCCAAGACCGTGGTAGACGAGAAGACCCCGATACGGAGTTTCAATGGAGAGGTAGTCGCGAACAAGTTTCTGGTATGGAAGGAGTTCGCGAGTCGTCTTTCCAGCCTGTTGGAGACAGAGGTCTACACCCTCTTCGTCGGGTGCGGGGTCTTTCCGATATTTCAGGTATATCCGGGCAATATAGTCAGCAAAGGCTTTGCGATTTGGCAATACGAAAGCCGTGCTCATATTGTATCAACAACGTAAATAAAATACGTTCATGATACAATGAATTTGGACGGAGATCCTCGTGTATGGATGCTCACTATATATCTCTTCTTAGTGTCCGCCCTCCTGTACTTTCGTCCGGCACTTGTCTTTAATGGCGGAAAGGTAAGGGAGTTTGGTGCAGGACGCAGGGATGCCACCGTGTTTCCCCTATGGTGGTGGATCATCATGCTGGCAATCACTTCTTATCTGCTGGTGCACTACCTACTACCGGTTTGACGGCGGGCGTTGACTCCTGAGCAGCTTTTATCGCCGCATCTTTTTCGGCTTTCCGTGCAACCATATCTTCTTTGAACTTTGTCGCTTCGTCTACGCTGGGTATACACACATCCTTGACGGAGTCTCCAACCAAACCGTACATTCCCACGACACATGCCAGAGTCAGGAAGTACCCTATAGAAATCCATCCTGCCCTCTCAATACCTCCTTCTGAGCTATCAAAGCTCCGGTAGAACCGATCAAACTGAACACGCAAAATCTCGAACGACCTGATAATGAACCACGCAGCCGCGGGGTATGCTGCCCAGATGGCTCCATATTTTGCATTCTTTGCTGCATCGGCTTTCTCACAGTCATGAAACGTGGCAGCAGCCGAGAATCCAAACCCTAGAAGGAAAAAGAATGCATAAATTCCACACCCTAGTCCAAACATAATTCCCCACTCGCGTGCTGTTGTCAAAGCAAATACAGTCATCTCTTATTATTCCTTCGGGAGACGAACTTCAACCGTTTCAGCGAGAGACGATAGCTCCTGGAGCATCTTGTGTCGCTGAGTATACTGCGGACGAGTCAGGCTCATACAGTCAGCCATAGTCTTCCACCCGATCGCCGAGATTTCCCGCTTCTGCATGTTCGTGAATCGCTGGTGGATATCTATCCTGTCTGGACGAGACATGACAGCCAGGAAGTACTTGTGGCGGTACATGATCCCGTTCGTTCCTGCAAACGTCTCCTCTAGCTGGATTCCCGACACCATCGTGTATGATGATCGTAGAATGTTGGTTTCCTCAAAGAACTCCCGCTCGGCACATCCTTGGTCGCTCTCGCATTTCAGACGACGACCTTTGGGAAATCCCCACTCTGGCTCAATGTACATGGACACCGACGCATCGATCTCTTCTCTCGCCGCATCGAACTTCTCCTTTGCAAACTTCATTTCATACTCGTGTCTATCCGAATTGTTCCACAATCGACACCACAAGGCTTCGAATGTCTCGTGCTTGAGTCGGGACACCTCCTGCTGTGTCATGTTGTCGAGCAGCGTCCGAACGTACACCTTGTCAGCGGGATCAAATTTACCACGAATGAAATCCGTGTAGCACATGCTGTCCTTACGTCGCACCATGAGGACTTCGATATCTTCGGTGAGAAGAGGGAGAGTCGACGGTTCGCCGGGGTTCGTTAAGTTTCGCATAAGAATAATTCCGCACGAGAGGACGGGCTCGCCGCAGTCTCGAAACGTATGCCCCCTTAGTCCGCAATTATTACAGAAGATTGTTATAGGAGTAGACATCTTCTATTTCAGTTGGTCTATCTGCCAGCCAGATAATTCTCGTTCCGTTTTTACCTCTTCTTCTAACAATAAGAATGAGTACGCCTCCCACCGATCCGAACGCTGCTGCGGTTGCTGCGGCTGCGACACCCAACCCGAACGCCAAGGCAGCAACTGCGAACGCTGGACCCGCGAGCGGAGTTTCGTTCACCTTCATCACCAGCTCAACGATTGCTACGATCGTCTTTGTGGTCGTTGAACTCGCACTGGCGTACTACTACTTTGCCCGTTCGACGGATCCCTTCCAGTCCCGTGCCATGTGGTTCACTATATTCACGGTCCTGGCAGCCCTCCTCATTTACGGCACGTTCTTTATCCTCCAGGGAACGTTCACCACGCCTACCTGGTCTGGAAGCGTAACTCCTGCTGCGGGCGTTACGACAAATACATCCATGGTTATTCCCGGTTCGTCTATCCCCGTATCGGTTGGTACTAACGGTGGAAACTACGGAGTTCAGTGGTGGATGTTTATTCAAGACTGGAACTATATGTTCGGACAGGAGAAGCCGGTTCTTACCCGAGGAGCAGATGGTTCTCTGAACCCCTACGTCTTCCTCGACCCTGTTGAGAACACTCTAGATGTCAAGATCAACTTGATGTCCGGTGCCGCTGGATCGGGCGGGTCGAGCGTGCCGTCCCCGGTGGGACTCACGGGATCCACCGACGATTCGTTCACGTGTAAGGTCAAGAACGTACCTCTCCAGTCATGGTTCTGTATCTCTCTGTCTGTAAGTAGCCGCAACGTAGATATATACCTGAACGGTATGCTGGTACGCTCGTGCCTACTCCCCGCGGTTCCACAAGCCCCGAATGGCGATGCCACGGTAATGGGTAAGGGTGGATTCTCGGGGAACCTCGCGGCTCTCAACTTTTATGCAGGTGCACTCAACCCGAATATGGCGATGTCCTTCTACAAGGCTGGACCGCCTGCCGCCGCGGTCGCCCAGACAGCAGCGAGCTCCTCGACACCCACGAACCCTTATGTCGTAAAACTTGCGGTGGTTGATCCGACGGGACAGGAAATAAACAAGTATACCTTCTAAAATAACAAGAGACTATGGATACACGGACCATACTTATATCCCTCATGACGCTCATTGTACTGGGCATCGGAATCCTCGTGTTTTACGAGTTCGGGTACGGCTTCTTCTCATCTAAACCCCGAGGACTACAACCAACGCTGGCAAGCGTAACGATTGTTGGACCTCTTCAGGATGGACAGACAAACCAGCAGTATGATGCCCTACTCCCCCTCTCGAATAACGAGGATCAGGGTATTGAATACTCGTATGCCGCCTGGATCCTGATTAACGACTTTGATCCCCAGAACAAGAGCCCAATCTTGTTCACCAAGGGCGGTCTTGATATGGCTCTCCAGTCTCCCTCCGTCGTTATGACGAGTGGAAAGAACCAGATTACAATCACACAGGATACATACGATAAGAATAACCCAGAAAAGGTTGTCGTCGGAAACCTCCCTGCAGGAAAGCTCAACCACTTTGCAATCGTTGTCAACCAGCGGTCTCTGGATGTCTACGTCAACGGACTACTCTACCGCCACATCACAATGAAGCGACTGCCTCTCCAGAATGAGCAGCCACTGTATGTTGCCGGAAACGGCGGGTGGAACGGTCAGATTGGAAGTCTGGTATACTACAATTACGCCCTTACCCCCGATGCCGTCCGCAGCCTGGCGAACACCCGCCCTTCGGTCAGTGCAAATACCCTACCATTCTACCCCTCCTACCTCTCTACCGATTGGTGGATCGGTCAGCACAGTAATTAGTTAGTAGTTGTTTACAATATACCTTTGATTCCAGCCTTACCTGCACCAGCATTCATAGCGTCCTCGAGTTTTTCCTGCGACTTCTGAATTTTAGAGAGTCGAATATTCGGGTTCACGAGAAGGCTGGCAATCGCCTTATCCGTACTATCAAATGTCTCCCGTTGCTGTCGTGTGATGAATATCAGAACGACAATAGCGAGCGTAATAAATCCTATCAGGACATAAGACTTCATTGCTATTCTTGTTATATATTAACTGAGTTTTCCAGAGCTGCTTCCTAGAGCATTCGTCGCCTCGCCGGTGCTTTCTCCACGCTTGGACTCAGACTCCTCAATCTTGGCTTCCATAACTGAAAGGCGGTCGTTAATCTGCCCTACCTTTGACTGTGCCTGCTTAAGACGCATCTGCGGGTCATCGGAGTTCTGCACGTCCAGGTGTTCCCTGCGAGGACGGAGGAGGCATACAATCAAAATAGCGAGTGCAACAAACCCAATCAAGACGTACTTCTTCATTATGTAATGATGTGAACATTTCTACTACTCGTCGCTACCATCCTTGGCGATGAGATCTTCATATTTTGAAAGCTGGGTGTCAAAGGCTGCGTATGTCCCAGACGGACCCGATTTCTTGAGAGAACTCTCAACGATTTGTAGACTCTCCTCTGGGCTCAACTGGGTTGGAGGAGACTTGGTCATGTGCTCACGCCCCACTGCTGTCATATTTATGGTCGCGACAAGAAGTGCCACAACCAGAAACAAGAGAATCAAGTCTTCGGTCATCTATATCTTTATTCTTAGTCATCAATAAACTACAATGTCGCTATGCTTTGTCACCGCGAACGCAAACAAGGACACAACGCCGAATTTTGTCAATCGCATCCGTGATTCGTCTGATTTTACGCGTCTACTTCGGCAGCAGGGTACCAAACGGAATTACCAGAACTTGAGTTCTACACAGAAGAATTATAATCCCATCGGCGGAATTCCTCAAACGGATTTCAAAGACATGGGACACACTACACAGTCATACGGACCCTACAATCCCCTCGTAAAGGGTGTGGGGTACACGACTCCCCAGTGTACTCCCTGCGATTCGTCGTCTTATACGCCATTCAACCTACTCAAGGTTTCAGTCAGTCTGATCCGATACTAAATCGTGCGTTGACGATTTCGCAGTTTTCCGCAGGATCGTCTTGATCCGGTTCTTCTGGGTCTTGTTCAAGGTTCCGGGTTTATACGCAAAAAAGAGCCTCAAGAACTCATTTGATTTCTTGGGAGTCTTTTCAAACAGGTCGCTCTTATTCTTCTTGATTTCCGTGAGTGTTTCCTGATGTCCCAGGCAATCTAGGGGGATCAACAGATCGAACCGGCGTTTCGTAGATGCCGCCAGATCCATCAGCCGCTGGCAAATACAGATCACGCGATCCTGGTCATAACCTCCCTCGATAAAGTGGGCATCGGCGTAGACAAATGCAAAAAAGAATTGCAGAAGGGTGGGAATGGATGCGACTCGCAGCCCGTTCTGGAGGAGGTGGTAACTGTGACACGCAAACGTCTTGAACACTCGAACTACCAGGGCACCTGTTGCCTTGTCAATAATATCGACGTGGGCGGGTAGAAGTTCGGCGTAGGCAGGGCGTTCCTGGACATCTACGTTTCCAAGCACGTTCATGAACTGGTTGACAGTAGCTGCCATATCGTCGGCTAGAACGTCCACTGGAGTCTGCCACACGTTATTACGACTCCGAGAATGTAGCTCAACCGCGTGAACTCCCAGAAGAACAATACCTTTCGTCTGCAGTAGCTTTTCCACTCCATCTCGTTGGGCATCTCCCAAGATTGAGTGACCTTTCTCAGCATACGGCTTGCATCCTACAGGGTAATGCTTGTTCAGAACCATGAGACGCTTGTACACCTTTTCCCAGCGGGAGACATCTCCTCGTGGACGAGACAGCTCGAGGTACATGGACATCCGTAGGAAGTTCGGGGAGACGTAATGAATTCCTCCTTTGATGATTTCTTCGTCCCACAGGTGTTTGAAAATTGGGGGCTCAAGGTAGGTTATATCAGCGATGCCAGTGTAATCTACAAACACCTTGAATGTCATCAAGTGTGCACCGGGCTTCACCTCAATGTTCCGGAACCCGCGAGAGTAAAAAATGTCCGCGAGTTCCAGCGAATGAACCTGGGGCTTCTCGCTGTAGAAATCGTAATCAGGAACATCGTAGTTCGGGTCGTAGAACTTATCTTCTTTCGGTAGAAGGTTGTTGATAGCTGTTCCGCCGTAGCACAGAACACGCTTAGCCTGGATAAACTCCTTGACGATCTGAAGAACCTCCTTCACCTTGGGGTCGTGGGCAGTTTCATAATCTACGATGTTTTGTGCCTTCTTTATGAAAGCGGCGTCCATTCCTTATACATATCCGACAAAATGGATTGCATGTCAAAACTTTCTTCTGGAGGACAAGAGTAATATGTCCGAAACATTGAAGAACGTAGCACGTCGTCGTCGGACGAAGAGCGGCGAGGCTGCACCGCCAAATCAGCCTGCAGATCCCAAGAAACGCTACGATCTTCGTAGTCGCAATAAGAAGACCATAGATGATAACGTACGGTGGGTGGATGACGATACACTGTTCGACGAGGAAGACGACGACGATTCAACGTTCAATGGTGATGAGGAAGAGGAGGAGGATGAGGAGGAGGAGCCCGCCGCCGCGACTCAGACTATTCACGGAATCACACTCCCGTCGTCACTCCCTGTCTCGGTAAAGATCCATCTCCACGCTCGTGTCGATGAGGACGAGGACGATGACGAGAGGGGCGAGTATGATGATTACGAGTACGACCACGACGAAGAAGGCGAGGATGAAGATGACGAGATTCCCCACGAGTTCATTCAAAGCCTGTTTGCTAGTCGTCTTGGTGGAGGCAGTCGCAACCAACCACTGTTTATCATTGGTGATGATACCAAGAAGAAGGGTAAAGACAGGAAGGATAAGGATAAGGACGAGCCTGCCCTCAAACTCAGTCGGCGAGAGAGTGATTACTTCGAGGGTCTGGGGAAGCAGGCGAAGAAGGGTGCTCTGAAAAAGATGAAGACGATCGCTGACATCCTTGGAGAGTCGGATGTTCCTTACAAATTCCGAGTACTGGACATCGATATGCCCGCAAAGATCCAGGGTGAGATCATTCGTAAAGTTGATGCCATGAACCGTATGGGATCCGACAACGGCGAATCTCAGAAGCTTCGTAATTGGATCGACGGTGTTCTCCGGATTCCGTTCGGAAAAAACGTCCCCCTGCCGGTGACAATTGCCGACGGCGAAGTAAAGTGTGCTGATTTCCTGAAGAATGCACGTGAAAAGATGGACAAAGCGACCTACGGCATGCTCTCCGCCAAGACCCAGATCCTTCAGACCCTGGCACAGTGGATTTCCAATCCTAAATCGGTCGGAAACGTGATTGCTATGCGTGGATCTATGGGTGTCGGCAAGACCTCCTTCGCTCGTAACGGTATTGCCGAAGTTCTCGGTCGCCCGTTTATCTTCACGTCTCTAGGAGGTGCGTCTGATATCGCTCACTATACTGGACACTCGTACACCTATGAAGGATCCATGTGGGGGCGGATAGTGGACTCGATCATCCAAGCTGGGTGCATGAACCCTGTTCTCTACTTTGACGAGCTCGATAAGGTCAGCGGTACTCCTCACGGCGAAGAAATCATTTCGATGCTGATCCATCTCACCGACCGATCTCAGAACTCCCACTACCACGATCGGTACTTTGCAGGTATTGACTTTGATCTATCCCAGTGTCTCTTTGTATTCTCGTTCAACGACGAGAGCCGCGTTCATCCCGTACTCAAAGATCGTATGCGTGTAATCAATATTCCAGGGTACAAGGAAACTGAAAAGAAGGTCATTGTTGCCAACTATATCTGGCCGGATATCCTGAAGCACGCTGGAATCGCCGCCGCCGACCTTTCGGCTACCGAAGATGCTGCAGAATATATTATCAAAGAGTATTCGAACACTGAAGAGGGTGTACGCAACCTCATTCGTGTGGTCGATGCCGTCGTATCTCGCGTGAACCTCATACGCATTTCTGATGAACAGAGTGCCAAGGCGTACAAGTTCTGGATCCCGGTGAAGTTCCCCATGAAGTTGGATCGCAAGATGGTTGAGACACTTCTCACGGACTTCAACACCTCTCTTCCTGAACACTGGCGTTCATTGTACACTTAAAGATATGAGCTGTCAAGACAAATGTCCCTGAAAGACGAGGCTCAGTTTGCCAAGCGGCATATTCGTAATCGTTTTTCGCTTATGGTGCTTCCCCACGTTACCGAGGGAATCTGGAGCGTGTACGAGAACGCCAAGACCATCTGCGAGAAGAATAATCAGACCGACCAGATTCTGAAGACATTCCAGAATCTCCTGACCCGCATCCCGGTGTGGACTGACGACGTTCTACAGACAGAGGTTAAGCGTATCATTGCCGCCTCCAAGTGCTCATACCTCGAAGAACTTCTCACAGGTGTCCTACTGACTTACCTCCGTGCCTTCGCCGCGATTCAGTACCGCTCTACCCAAGACAGTATCGATGTCGAGTTCGAACGACCCCCGCTTCCCAAGTTCGTGCACGAGTACTACAAGGAAGTCGCCCGGCGGTGCTGGGAGCATGCATACCTGTTCCGTACATTCGGTGTAACGTCCGAGCAGCAGGCTCGTAATCGTAAAGAGATCGATACAATTATGGACACTGCGTTCGATACTGTTCTTGACTCTTTCCTTCCCTGGCAGTCCATTGTGAACACATACTTTTCTGTCGAGGAGGCACCCCAGGCACCCCAGAAAGCCGAGGATGTCATTCAGCCTACTGATACAGTCTTTCCCACCACGGCAGAAGCTGTGCCCGCAGCCGCACCCGCAGCCGCAGCCGCACCCGCACCCGCAGCCGCAGCCGAGCCAGAAAAGAAGGTGGCATTCGAGGTGGAAGAGGAGGAGGATGACGACGACGATGTGGGAACGGACGATGATGAGCATCCCAAGCTTCAGTTGTCTGATGAGACTGCCATGATCGATTTCGAGAGCCTTGATGAGGAAAAGGAGGAGAAGGATGTCAAGCTGGAAGCGAAGGACGGAGAGCTCGTTCTAAAGTTATAAACAATCCAGCAGAACCTATCAAATAGAATGGTCGACACGAATCTTCTGATTGTCATTGTTCTTGTCGCCCTTGCTGGAGTTATAGTGTACGCTGCCGAGCGGTATACTAAGAAGCAGCCCGTCGATTGGACGGATGCGTCTAAGATTGGATTGCTGTCGGGAGCCGGTGCGGGTGGCCTGCTATTTGCCATGGGTGGAGATACCGAGACGGTTGTCGCCACTGCGTCCGTCGCGTCATCAGCCGTTCAGGATATGTTCGTTGGGAAACCCAGTTTCTAGAACAGATCCAATTGAACTGTTACGTCGTGGGCATTGTTGGTGGGACTACCTGATGTATACGAAAGGTATGCATGAAGATAGTCCCCCGCTGCAAAGTTCACAGATGCGTTATAGAACGATCCGCTGATAGCTGCCCCGCTGAGTGTGAGTGTATACGATGTATCCACTTTCACCCCCGTTGCAGCTGGGGTTTTTTGGACGAGGATTGTAAGTGAGTTTGTACCCCCGCACGATACGTTTAGACCAACCGCCATTCCCGAAAGAATACATGGCTGTTGGATACGGTAGTACGCTGCGGGAAGTCCAGGATCTGGAAACGCTCCTGCACTTACTGCCTGTGTCCCTGGCCATAACCATCCAGTACCAGCACTAGTAACATTTCCTTTCAACCCATAATAAATCGTGGTCGGATACACATACGACGAGAACCCTTTTCCTCCCGCAGTCTTGGTTACCAAGTCCGTTCCTGGACCGATCTGAATACCTGCAGACGCAAGGTAGGCGGGGGAGATAATGGACGAAGGAGTAGTCTGTAAAATGTCCGAGTTCGTTCCACTGATGGAGGAAGTGAACGTTCCTACGGTGGTAGACCGTAACTGAATGCTTCCATACTGATTTGCAGTAGCATCATTCGTCTCAATTCCGACATACGATCCCGTTGATGTTGAATCGGTGGGGGCAGCAACATATACATTCAAATCACGCGTGGTAAGTGTATTTGACGAAGATACCAAAATTCCACGTTTATTCCCGCCGCCATTGGAATACACGTTGATGGTAGATCCCTTCAGGGAATTGAACGAGAAGGACGAAGGTGAAAGTGCTCCTGTTCCCGATGCAAGGGCACCCGTGACATCCGATGACCCGCCTACCGAAGCGGCGGAATTGCGGACAGTCAGGACGCACGTACGGACTTTGGACGTCTGGGAGGTTGTTCCTGGGAGTGCGATACCGGTGAGCGTATAATGACCTCCAGATGTAAGATTGAGGGTCAGATCTTCTATACGTGTCGATTCTCCCATCGTGACTAGCGTCGTGTTCGCGATGACGTTGGTCATCTGGAGAACGCAGGTCTGTACGCTGGATCCGCGGATGGACACACCTGTAGGAATCGTGATGCCCGCGGTCAGTTCGTAGATTCCCGGAAGAACCCAAACGTGCATTCCTGACGTCGCGGCCGCAACTGCAGCGTTCACGGTCTTATATGGTAAACCACCGACGGATGCTGACGAATCATTACCGTTCACGCCATCTACAACAAGAACATTGCAGAGCTGAGGGGGTTTGGCACCGGATGCATTGTACCCCAGAATCCCAGGATACCTGCTGGACGGGAATATATCCCCAGAGTAAAGAAGTGCCATAGTATTATTCTTACTATACTGGGCTACAAACATTCTTCTCGCTAGGATACAAACAAAATGTACTGGCTCAAGCTCGCGTTTGTCGTCGTTCTGTTCGTTGCCCTCACTCCGGGCGTTCTCCTCCGCCTCCCCCCGGGCGGATCGAAGCTGACCGTCGCCGCTGTCCACGGTGTCGTGTTTGCCCTCGTGTACCACTTCACCCACCACGCTGTGAGTGCAATGCTCGGCGGCCGCGAGGGTCTTGCTTCCTGTTCGTGTCAGCATGGAAAGTGCGGAGCTGACAAGACCAAGTGCATAAGCTGCGAGAAGGGTTACAAGCTAGAGCCGGATGGCACGTGCATTAAGCCCGGGGCGTAATTACTTCTTACTCAATCACCAAAAATGATTCGCCGCGAGGAACCCTGTCAATGAGATAAGGCGTTCCGAACTTCTCAATTTGCTTGCGAGGCACTGCCGTATCTCGGCAGTACCTGGCAATCGCCTTGTACAGATTGAACCCCCGGTACCGTTCGCTGAAATCCCCATTCTGCGGATCACGGAACAGTACCGATTTTCCGTCGGGAAGTGTCAGCCATGTCATGAACATCTTAAATAACGGATTTGACGTGTACTCATCATCGGGACCCTTCGGAAAACAGTCCCAGAAGAGTGACGTAGCAAGACGCACAAGATCAAACGAAGGGTTCGGCTTGATTTCAGTGTACTTGGAATTATAGAACGGAGCAATGTTGTACTGCCCCCCCGCTTCCTCGTCCTGATGAAACTGGTCGGACATAAAGAACTTCGAGTCTTTCAGTTTCGGAACCTTGACTGAAAACGATGCTCGGTCAAAGTCGATGATTTTAATGAGCTTGCCGTAGGTAGGAACACGATAACTCTTGCCCCCCACATTGTAGTAGAAGAACTCGGAAGTCGTGGAAACGTACATGACGTTCATCACGTGCAGATCGTTGTGAACGAACGCGAACGTCCGCTGGGCGTACGCCAGAGCAAAAATCACCTGAGCCATCCACGCACACCGCCTTGCCACATCGGACGTCTCCTTGAACAGAAGGTACAGTGTCCCCTCGCACTTCTCCATAACCGTGATCTGGATAGGGGCATCCTTGAAGATCGCGTGGGCAAACGCCTCGTCAAACTCATCCTGTGAAAACCCTTCGCCGGTCTCATCGCTCTCGCTATCTTCATCATCACTGTCTTCGCTATCACTTGCGGCTGAGTGAACCTTGAATACGTAATCTGTTGAACAACTGTCTGATTCGCCCATATCGTCGTGCGTATCTTCTGGCTCATACTGTATGATGTCCACTGGTGGAGATGGGAGAGCAAGGGGTTCGAGTTCTACTGCACCTATATCTATGGACTCCGTCGCATCAGAAAGTTCAAGCACTGGGAGTTCCGCCTTGCGGAGACGCAGGTCGAAAAAGTGTCCGATGTTCTGAGAGAACCATGGACGATCGCACAGATCCTCGTAATCGTCTGAGATATCCAAAACATGCTTTTCAGCGATTCCAGAGAACACGCCGTACACTTTCGGGAAATGTTGGCACCCAGATTCCGAGAGAACTACAGAGGCTAGGGCTCCGACGTATGCGGCATTGTAAGGACTTTGGATACGCAGGGGTTCCGATACCGTATCATCTGTGTTTGGAAGTCCCGTTCCCGCATAGTCCCCGTGCATGACCCGGTACGGCGAGAACAGCATCGTTTTCTTGAGATGGATCGGAACCTCTTTTCCAGACACGTAGACACTTGACTCCGAACTGATCGTTTGGATCGGAAGCTGGAGTTTCAGTCCGTAGTGGTACGGCATACGGACATTCTCCAGCTTGAACAGTTTCTGGATGGAAGGAAAGTAGGGCTGGATGCGGCGAAGACCCCAGAGTTTCTGCGACTGTTCCTGGAGTCCCGGAAGGTTCGAGTACTTCTGAACATCCAATTGGACGTTGGATGTTCGCAAGTCGGGCGTAGGTTTAGGCATTCCCGTTATGTTTACTTCCCTGCTTTTTGCTTGTCACTGTACCGCAGTGATCCGTCGATGATAGACCCTTCGGCGGGGAATACTCGGTCAAAGTGTGACCCTACAAACGTATCAAAAATGTAAGTCAGTTTTTTGGTAAGATCTCCCAGGAAAATAAAGATGGCGAACATGAAGAACAGACCAGCAGTGTAGGAGTCCACGAAATCTTCCAGCCCTCTGCGGACAGGGATAATTGGAGCTGATACGTTTATAAAGTAGACCAGCCAGAAGGCCACCACTCCAATAATACTCACTTCGGCCGATACATCAAAGAGCTGATACCCCAGCCCTCTGGCCTCCCATTTTTCGTTGAACTCGTCAAATAGGTAGTAGAGAATATACGACAGAAACGCTCCAGCGATTGTATAGATCACCGAGTAAATCGCAATATTCCCTGTGACTCGCACAGCATCCCCCGAGGTCAGATGGATGGTATGAATCGTGTATGCGTGGGTATTTTTTGACATTATTTACTCCTGTGAAAATACTAAGGAAGGAGATGAACTTTAACATTCGTCAATTCAATATGGATATGATCAAACAGAGATGTGCGATTGATTCACGCAAGTCTCCTATGATTGTGATTATTGGTAAGAAGGATACCGGAAAATCCTTCTTGGTTCGTGATATTCTGTTTCACAACCAGGATGCGTTCCCGATTGGAACTGTGATTTCCGGAACAGAGGTGGCAAACCGTTTCTTCCAGGATATGGTTCCATCCAAACTCATTCATGACAAGTACAAACCTGAAATTATCATGAACGTCATTCGGCGTCAGCTGGCTTTGAAACAACAGCGTGGAGCGGGTGCGTCAAACGTAGACCCCCGTGCCTTCCTTATTCTAGACGACTGTCTCTACGACGCTTCGTGGATCAAGGAGGAGTCTACCCGCTACGTATTCATGAACGGCCGTCACGTTGATCTCTCCACCATGATTACCATGCAGTACCCCCTCGGTATTACCCCTAATCTCCGCACGAACGTCGATTTTGTCTTCATTCTTCGCGAAAACATTCTGGGCAACCGCCGCCGTATCTACGAGAACTACGCAGGTATGTTCCCCTCCTTCGAGATGTTCTGTCAGTTCATGGATCAGTGTACGGAAAATTACGAGTGCCTCGTGATCTGCAATTCGTCGAGCTCGAACAAATTGGAAGACCAGGTGTTTTGGTACAAAGCCAGCGATCACCCCCAGTTCCACATGTGTGCGGACTCCCTGTGGGTGGATAACAAGCCGTTTATGTCCACGATGTTGGCAGCTAACGACTACAATGCCGAGCTGGCATCGCAGAGGCGTGGTCCATCCGTGTGGGTGAAAAAGACAGGGCATAGTTGATTACTACTCTCGCATGGCTCCCTCTGCTGGGTGAACGGGCTTCGCGAGATCCTGAAGCTGATTCTGCTCTGCCCTACGCTTGGCATTCTCCTCCTTCTGAGCCTTCACTGACGCCTCACGCTCCTCGGCAAAGAACAGCTCGCGATTCGCCTCGTTCTCCTTGTACTTCCGCATGATCTCGTTCAGCTGCGAGTTCGCGTACTCCACGTTCTCCATGAGGTGCTCGGACGGCTCCCACGGCAGCCAGCAACCCATACGACCGATCATGAGGTTGTCCTTCGGGTACTTCCGCTGGAGAACCTTGCACCACAGCTGAGCCTCCTCGTACGACGGGAAGGCACGGCGAACCTTGACACCACGAATATTGCACTGGAAGTTGTTCGCCTTGTCAAACGCCTCCTGCACCTCCTTCTCGTGCTTCAGGAGAAACACCTGGTACTGCTCCGGGACATCCGAGTTCTTCAGCTCGTCGCGGTGCGTCTTCTCAAAATCGTGGATATCCTTCATGACATCGTCAATCTTGAGGGAATACTTCTTGGCGAGGAAGTCAGCCAGGTGCTCCAGTCCCTTCACCTTGAAATCGTAGTCCGTCCACTGCAGGAACTTCTTGAAGAAAAAATCCTGCTTCCGCTCAATCACCTTCTCGGGTGAAATGAAGGACACAATACAGTAACGCTGGTTGGGGAGCTCGGGATCCTCATCGAGGTAGTCTACCACACCGTCGTCGTCCACCTTCGGAAGCTCAACCTTCTGCCGAGAGCTCATTTATACTTCCCCTCTCTAGACGTTAAAATGCTTTTTTCCCGCGGGAGTATACAAACAAACAAATGTGGGGAATGGCTGTATATGCTGCTGTCCTGTTCTATCTCCTCACCCCCGGCGTCCTGGTTCGCCTCCCTCCCGGGGCGTCCACGATGACGGTGAACCTCACCCATGCCGCAGTGTTCGGTGCCGTCTGGATGCTCACTCACAAGATGGTGTGGAAGCTCGTCGGACACAAGTAAACCGTTAAGCTTTCATCAGCATGATTCCCGCAAACGTCAAGACAAGTCCGACATACTGTATCGGCTTCTCTAGACGATCTCCCAGAACCACGTATGCCGCCGCACTTTCCAGGATCCCCGAAATTCCGTCCCACATGCCGTTCACGTACAGGACGTTACCGTGTCGCAATGACTGTATGAGGAAGAACACGACGCCCGCGTATCCTGCGATACCGTGGTAAAAGTACGTCAGGTTGTTTGTCTGGGCGTAGAACCTCAGGGCAAAGTCTCCATAGATCTCTACGATGGATAAGAGGACAATAGACGAAAAAGCTTTATCCATTATTCTTCTACTCAGTGAATTTCAAGATCAGAACCCCACCTCCAATCATCGCAATCGCAAGGTAGTCGTGGAGGTGCAGTCGTTCCTTGAAATAGAGGACTCCCACCGTCGTTGTCGCCATAACTGACAGACCCGACCACAGGGCGTTGGTGAAGGCCAATCCAGTGAGCTTGAATGTCTGAACCAGCATCAGTCCGACGATTGAATAAAAGAATACACCGAGGAGGAAGAACCGCCAGTCTTCTATGGATGTCTTGAAACAACTCATCGCACAGGTTTCCAGGGAGACGATGGCTAGAACGTATAAAATAATAACGACATACGTCGAGATCATTCCTTATTTACTTATTCCAAACCCACCTGAATTTTTCTCCTTCTTCAAGTATAAACAAATGTCCGATCCCTCTGCCAAGGCTGCCCCCGCCCCGTCTGTTGGCATTGATGTTGCCGACCTCGTTAAGCGTCTAGTCAAGTACGCCCTGGAGGGCCTCGCCGTCGCCGTCGCATGCTACCTGCTCCCGGGCAAGAAGCTCCGCGTCGACGAGATCGGCACGATCGCCCTCACTGCCCTCGCCGTGTTCGCCATCCTCGATATCTATGCCCCCTCTGTCGGCTCCTCGGCCCGCACGGGTGCCGGCTTCGGTATTGGTGCCAACCTCGTTGGATTCCCCGCCCGCTTTTAAGACAGCGAACTCGTATATGTAAAGAACAATGTTTCGGTATAACGGAGAGTGGTATACCGTAAAGCCCCATATTCTGGGTGAACCCGAGCGTCAAACACATAGTCTTATGTGGAAATTGGCTTCTGGTACTCCTCAGCACCAAGCGTATCGTGAATGGTATGCTCGCGAACGGAAAATAACGTCTGTTCTCTATCCTAAATAAATAGAAGATGGATGTCTTGAAGACGGGACTCATTGCCAGTGGGGTCACTCTCGTCACCCTCCTTGTTTTTGTCGGACTGTACTGGGTATTTCGCGGATTCCCCCCCGCCAGCCGCATGCTTGTCGAAGAGGTCAAGGAAATAGGAATACCAGACGATAAAGCTCACTTCCTCTTTTTCTATACAAAATGGTGCCCCTACTCCCAAGACGCCATGCCCGTAATGCACAGCCTGGAGGCAATTCTCAAAGATCGTACGTATGGCGGAAAGACCATTGATATCCGGTATATTAATTGCGAATCTGACAAGAAATGTGCGGAGTTCAAGGTTGATTCGTATCCCACATACAAACTCCAGACATCGTCCAAGACATTCGAGTATGTTGGTCCGCCCAAGACTGAAGTCTTACGCGAGTTTCTTGTGGAGGCTGTCGGTCCTGAACTTAAGGTAGGCAGCTCGTCCAATACCGATTAAGTGCCGTACAACCTCCTCTGAGTTCCAGAAACTGACCATCTGTGCCCCGTCTTCAACAAGCAAGCATGTATTGTCGGGATACTCTGCTTTCGTTCCATAGGTTTCTTTGATCGACTTACAGAACGGAACCATTCCCAGATAATTGTCCAAGGTTACTTTAGGTTCCTGTGTTGTCAACAAGAGCAGAGTGTGTGCCCGCTTTTTCGCAGGTATGGCGTCTACGATCTTCTGACACAAAAGGGCACCATCGACAAACAGGTGGTCTTGAATCTCATGTGGCGTAAAAATGTAGGGTAGTGAAAACGAAGCTCGCAGTGCGTCCCATACCCGAATACTCTGTCTGAATATGGTGACTTTCAGAGTTGTCAAGTCCGACGCAATAATGTTCAGCGGAATGGCTGCGTCTCCGATACGCAGTGTTGAAAAGTCCAGTCCACGCTTCTTGAATTCCTGGTCGAGGAGGGCGTAGATTTTCGAGCCATCATCTATCCCGTTCGTTTGGGTGAGGCTCAACAGGGTTTGAAGACGCAAGGGATTGAAGGCATCCTGCATATTTCCCAGAAGCCCAGTAAGCATGTTCAGTTCGTCCACTGAAAACTCGAACGCGATGAGAGTTGCGATGAGGGCTCCGATAGAAATACCGTATACTCCTCCGGTAAACACTAAGCTCAGGCATTGTTCCCCCTCCTGCTCCGCGAGTTCCTGGAGTGCACCCACCTGTAGAGATCCACGCATTCCTCCGCCGTTCAAACCTAGAACCGTGTATTTCATTGGTGCTTCTTTTCTGCGTGTATGAAAATGCTTCGGGCCAAAGACCTGTGGAAGCAGGAAGATGAACGTAAGACTGCAAAAATGCAAGCCATGCGTCCAGTTCTGTCAAACCTGTCATCCCAACTCAAGACGTATGCGATTCAGAACCCTTCTGCCCCTTATTTTGTCTATGATGTTCCTTCGTTTGTGTTTGGGTACCCCCTGTACGATCACCGCGAAGCCGTGGAGTATGTCAGAGACGCCCTTACCGAACAGGGATTCCAAGTATGGGTGACTCCAACCTTGAACCTGGTGATCTCCTGGATCAAGCCGCAGAATACCCAGCCCAGACTGCGTGCTCCCCCTCGTTCGGGAGCCGATTACCGCCCCTTTGTGTACGACGACTCTGCCATGGATTTCCTGCGTCATTCCATGAGTCGTTAAAAACGGACATTTGTACACACGACATGGCTGAGGTGGCAAGAAGAGGAATGTGTGACCATCCAGAGAAGGGAGTTCTGGTGGATGAAGGGCAGAGAGTATGTACGTCGTGTGGAACAATTATGGAGCAGACGATTGATGAAGGTGCGGAGTGGAGATATTATGGTGCCGAAGACCGGAATGAAGATCCATCGCGTGTCGGCTTGACCATCAATCAGCTGCTCCCCGACTCGTCATACGGGTCTATGGCGATGAACAGAAAAGTATCGTCTGCCGCATTCAAGAGTATTCAACGCTTGTCCGCGTGGTCTCTCGCCTCCCATTCCGAGCGGTCATGGCTCTCGGCTCTCGAAACACTGAATCAGTACGCTTACCGCCACGGATTTACCAAGGCCATTCTCCAGGAAGCGTGTGCCCTGTTTCGGGGACAGACGGAAGCCCTGAAATTGCGTGGCGAAACTCGGAGGGCTCTCATGGGTGCCGTGTTCTTTGTGGCGTGCCGTCGTATGGGCGTATCACGGACACACGAAGAGATGTCTGAGATTGTGAATGTATCGACCCGCTCCTTGTCGAAAGCTATTCAGACATTTGGAATTCACGCCGAAGAGAACCCGCTCCTGAAAACCCAGCTGTCCTTGGCAGAGCGGATGATGAACGGGCTCTCGATCCAAGAAGATCAGCGGACAGAGATTCTGGGAACGATTCAGGATATCTTCAAGTCCCCCGACGAGGAACTGGAACATACACCGAAAGTCATGGTCTCGGGAATGATTGCTCGCGTCTTGTGCCACGACAAAACGAAGGCGGAGATCCGGGCGTTTCTCAAAGATTTCTCAAAGCATTCGGGAGTATCGGTCGTATCGATTCAAAAGGTCATGAACGGTGTTTAGATGACGTTGTAGTATGTTTTTGCCCCGTCGGTATTTACAAGTAGGATAGTGGTATTAGCATTCAAACTAAAGGTTCCATTGGCAAACGGATCAATATTTGGTAGGGCTGCAAGGGCAACATTATACAAAAAGCTAACAGTATTAGGGCTGGCGTTCGTTATTCTCCAGGATGTTCCAGCTGGAATGTCTGCAGATCCTAAAGGGAACTGGAGAGACACAGGAGCTCCGCCTGTTGAATAACCTACATCAAAAATGAATATATCTCCCCTCCCCGTGTCTGGCAGGGTAATGGATGCACCTGCTAGAGTAATAACTGTAACATTCGTAGGGGAGGTACCGATAGCAAAGTTAGTAGAAGAAGGCTGAGCTATAGTTGCGAGTTGAATACCTGTTCCACCAGTTATCGTAATATCTGATTTGTATCCGTTGACGGTGCTTACAATTGAATCTACGGATCCACCACAGATATTGATATTATTCACTGTGACTGCGTTGTTCTGAAGGGTTACGCCTCCAATTACATTTTGATAGGTGGAAGGACTGGTATACAGTGCAGATGCGGAGACTGTGCCGCTCTGTAATCCCACCCCCCCGATTGAACTTTTTAGTACACCTGTAGTATTTACAGCCGATGCAGTTACGACACTTGACGAAAGCACCACTCCACCATATGTTCCAGAGACGTTTGTTTTGATCGTAATATTGTTCCCCGTACTGTAGAGTGAAATATTGGTTCCAGCAGTGAAAGTTACATTTCCCGACAGTGTACTATTTATGGTAGTGACTCCACCGCTACTTCCACCCGTTGATCCCGAGACTCCAATGACAATAGTGTTTCCGGACGTGTACAGCGAAATATTGGTTCCGGCGGAAAGAGTGAGGTCTCCCGAGAGAGTGTTCAGACTTGTGACTCCTATGCTACTTCCACCTGTTGATCCCGAGACTCCAATCACAATACTGTTTCCAGACGTGTAGAGCGAAATATTTGTACCAGCAGTGAAGATAACGTTTCCAGACAGTGTACTATTTATGGTCGCAACACCCGCCGCCACTCCTCCGGTGTATGGTACACCATTAATCGTAAGAGACGTGGCACTGATGTTCTGGTTCTGGAATATTATGCCTCCAACCGAGTGTGGCTTCGTTGCGTCGGTGGTCGTCAATGTTCCGGTCATGACCGCGAAGTTTCCGTTACTATCCAGCTTCAACCGCTGGTTCACAACTCCTCCTGTGCAAAAATACATATTCGTGTTTCCTCCCAACGCCCCCAACTGAATATCCACATTTCCAACTGTTGATGGAACGGAATTCACGAAAAAAGAGTTTGAACCTGAAGTGTACGCCGATGTCGTCATAATGATGCTCGACTTGAATTGAGACGATCCGTTGACAACCAGGGAAAACCCCGGAAACTGGGCGGAGGTTCCAACGCTCAACTGCCCCGACTGCGTGATTCGCATCGTTTCGCCGAACGCGGCGTTCGAAAATCCAATGACGTTGGACGCCGGGTTTGTCACTGTTCCGCCCAGGGAGAGGGAAACGAAAGCGGCGGCACTGATTGAGTACCCTACCATATTCACGTTTGTGGAGGCAGGGTAATTTGCCCACGCAGGTAGACCCCCCGATAAATTGATGAAGTTTCCGCATAGGTAGTACGCCGACACATTGATGAACCCATTCGGTGCGTCAATTGTGAACGCGTTCGTCGTATTTCCTCCCACAAACGTCAGTTTGGAAACAGTCGTAATGGAATTTGAATTCATCACCAAGTTCGATGTCGCCCGGTAGTACGACCAGTTTTGGAGATCCGAGAGCGTCATTGTTGGAGCTCCGTTCACTGTCAGTAGGAATCCAGTCGTCGAGTTACCTACCGCCACGTTTCCTGGCAGCTGAGTGTTCACGATCGCATGGTAATACCCGTTGCTGAACTGGTACTGCGGAACAAAAATATTCTTCAAGGCATTCAAATCGTTTGTCGCAGTGTAGGTGGCGGGAGGCGGTGCCACGCTCATCTCGTATTGTTTTTATTACACGGAAAGGATTTAACTACTTTCTGCGTGATATATACACGACATGACAACTCTCGGTGACCGCTACACGCTCTTTCCTATCAAGTCTGATGAGTCCAAGCTGTATCAGCTGTACAAACAGTCTGTCGCCTCGTTCTGGACGCCCGAGGAAATTGATTTCAGCAAGGATGAGGCTGATTGGGATAAGCTGACCTCGAACGAGAAGCATTTCATCCAGCATGTCCTTGCCTTCTTTGCCGGATCCGATGGTATCGTCCAGGAGAACTTGGCGACTCGGTTCCAGCGTGATACTCCGAGCCCGGTAGCACGCCTGTTCTACGCGTTTCAAAACGCGATCGAGGGTATTCATTCCGAGACGTATTCCCTCCTGATCGACAAGTATGTCAAGGACAAGGACGAACAATTCCGTCTTTTCCGAGCCTTGGACACGATCCCCTGTATTCAAAAGAAGGGCAAGTGGGCTCTGGAATGGATTGAGAGCTCGGAGTCGTTTGCCACTCGTCTGGTAGGGTTTGCGTGCGTTGAGGGCATCTTCTTCAGCGGTGCGTTCTGTGCGATCTACTGGCTGAAGAAGCGTGGTCTCCTCCCTGGACTGACCTTTTCCAACGAACTGATTTCTCGCGATGAGGGACTGCACACTGTCTTTGCGGTGGAAATGTACCATCGCGAGAAGCCGATTACGGTTTCCGAGATCCACGCGATTATTGGGAGTGCCGTAGAGATCGAGTGCGAGTTCATCTGCGACTCCCTGCCGTGTTCCCTCATTGGTATGAACTCCAAGCTCATGATGCAGTACATCCGCTTCGTGGCCGACCGCCTGGCTGTTCAGTTGGGTGTCCCGAAACTGTACAACGTCCAAAACCCATTCGACTTTATGGAGATGATCTCGATGGAAGGTAAGGGCAATTTCTTTGAGCGGAAGGTGTCAGATTACTCCAAGGCAGGGGTCGGTGCCCGGAAGGAGGACATGACGATCAAGTTTGATTCGGACGATTTTTAAGTATCCATCAAGGTAAACTAGGAAACATGGAGTTCTTTCATGGTGTCGTAGCACTCGTCGCCGGTATTGTTCTTATTCTGACTGGTCTGGTTGCGTGGATGTATGTTCAGCAGTCCCGCATGGCTCAGGCGATCAACGCCCTGGCTATTGCTATTACAGCCCCACCTCCAACATTTGCCCAGCACGTCCCCGAGTCTGAGTCCCAGTCCGAGCCCGAGCCGGAAGTATCGCATGAAGACGAACTGTCTGCTCCAGTCCAAGCTCAGCCCCAGGATGACCGGGTCAGCGTTCATGAGGACGCTGAGGCTGAGCACGATGGAGAGGATGTTGAGCTGATGGGTGAGGACATGGCTACTCTTGGCGGAAAGACGGCGGCTCAGCTCCGCGAACTGCTGACAGCTAAGGGTATTCCTTACAGCAAGAGCGACAAGAAGTCTACTCTGATTTCACTCTTACAGGCAGCGTCTTAATAAAACCAATAAGAATATGAAGCTCATAAGTGTTGATATCGGGCTTCGTAATTTAGCCATATGTGTCCTTGAAGGTGCTTCCAGGACAGATATGTGTATTGCCCATTGGGACGTGATTGACGTCATCGGTGAGAAAAACGGACATGCTCGGACATCCTGCTACAAGTGCTCGAAACCTGCCATGTGGGTTCAGGCTGGAGCTGGTACCCAAGCATGTTCCCGCCACCGTCCAAAGAACCTCACTATGACCAAGGCTGCCCTCGGTAAAAAGACCATCCCCGAACTTCAGGAGATGTCCAAGACGTACGGTCTTTCGGATAAGAAGACGAAGAAGGATTTGGTTCCGGCTATCTGGGCTGAAATGAACAAGGCGGGATGGTCAAAGTTCAAGGGAAATGCTAGAGCAGCAGGTGGTGGAGTCCTCGACCTAGTAACGGATATCATTTCTTCGCTTGATCGCAGGACAGATTGGTGGCATGGTGCAGATCTCGTAGTATGTGAGAACCAGCTGGATCGGCGGATGTTTGCTGTCCAAGCCATGATTCATATGTACTTTGCATGTCGGGGTTATCGCACCAAAGGTGTGTCTGCGATCCATAAGCTGGACAATATCACTATGGCAGGCGACACGACAGGAACCTACCGCGGACGCAAGAAGACGGGTATCGTACACTGCGAGCAACTGTGTCCCTCCGCAAACATCTCATTTTTTCGTTCGCATAAGAAGAAGGACGATTTAGCCGATAGTTTTTTGCAGGGTCTGTATTTCTTAGAGCATCCAGTATAATATAGGGATGTCCAGACTCGGACCCACTCTTCGTCAGCAATTCATGAAAGGAGTGAAAGACGTTCTTAAAACGACCGCCAAAGAAACTATGAAAAGTGCTGCTGAAGAATTGATGACGAAACGTCCTCGCGTTGGTACAGCAGAAGGGTTTTCTGTGTCTCCTCCTTCGTCCCCTACCTCATTTTCAGTTGCATCGGCACCCCGCCCTCCGCCCGTGCAGTTCCCTGCCGTCTGTGTCTGCAAATATGAACCAGACGCTCCAGATCTGGGGAGCGGGAACCGACAGTATATCTGTTCAAATTGTTCCCGGTCGGGGATGGGAGAGTACAAAACTGTCGTAGAAGGACGGAAGTTCGCCTCAACTCCTCTCAAGGGTGGCAGGGGAAAAACTCGGCGTCGCTCGCGTTTACATCTTACAAAGAGGATGCGGAGGAGACATAATGGACGTTCCCGGTGCTGATCTTTTAATGAACTCTTCGTCCTCGGCGGCGATGGACACCAAGCTTCCTGATATGGAGACAGTTAACCTTGATTTTACGGATCTTCCTTCCGAGCCCGTGCCCCCGCCCCGCCTCGTCCCATCCGCTGCCGATGTTGGGAATACGAAGTCGTGGGATGGCGTCGAGAACTTGAATGCCGAGGCTTATCTTAAGCCTGTATCCCAGGCTCCAAAGATGTCCGAGGATGCCATCATGAAGAAGAAGTACGAACTCCTCCGCAAGTTTGAGCGTCTCAACAAACTCGGTGTACCCATCCGCAAGCGGTTTACTATGGATTCGCCTCTTGACGAGATGGAGATGGAGCTAGAGTTTGTTCGCAAGGAGAAGGCTATGGATGCCACCATCAAGCAGTTTAGCGAATGGTTCATTACTGGTATGTCCGCTCTTGAGTGGGGATCCAAGAATGTGAACATGGTGAAGATGTTCGGTCTCCAACTCGACGGTCTGTCCCAGAGTGCCCAGATGAATGTTGGCGATCTGGAAGAGGATTTTGAGGAGCTGTATGATCTCTACGGTGACCAGATGCGTATGCACCCGCTCGTCCGCATTCCTATGCGTACTTGCTTCATGGTGTATATGGTTCACCTCACCAACCAGATGGCAATGAAGGCTCCGGTTCCTAATATTCAGGAGATTCTCCGTCAGAACCCCGATATTGCCCGGCAGATGGCGGCTCAGGCTATGCAGGGACAGACCGAGCAGTTCCGGCAGCAGGCTCAGCAGCAACAGCAGCGTGCAACAGTTCCTACATTCCCCAGCTCTGCCCCCGCCCCCGGACCCGTACAGATGCCCCCTACCTCCAACTTTGATAATCCTCTTGCCGGACTTATGTCGTTCCTGGGCGGAACGAACCAGCCACCGCCCGCTCAGACACGCACTATCCCCCTCAAGGCTCCGGCTCGCGAGATGAAGATGCCGAGTGGAAGTGGAATGGGTATTGGTGATATCCTGAACAAGATCAATAAGGAGGAGAAGAAGATCGGATCCACAAATACCACTCCCATGCCACCCACCCAGGCTCCCACCGCCCCTCCCATGACATTTTCGGCTGGACCTCCTCCCCCTCAACCCGCTCGCAAGTCAGTGCTCAAGCGGTCGGGTGGATCGGAACGCAAGTCCGCTAAGAATTCTGTTGTCATCAAGTTATAATCAGCAATGTCCGGGTATAATTCAAACATTAGCGATCTCCTGAAAAATCAGGCGACCGCTCGTCACCAGGAAGATATTGACCGGGCGGGACTCCAGCCGTTTATTACTCCCCCTGATTTCAGCGGACCATTATCCCGATGGGCGAACTCGGGATTCCAAAGTCCGTTCACAATTTTTTCCGTTCAGTTTACCGTCCCTCCTGTATGCTCAGACGGAATCAAAAGGACTCCGTATGAATATATATCATTCCTGCTTGGTAAAAGTGTGAACAGTCAAGTTCAGTCGTTTCAGACAAAATTTCAGGGAATTAAAGTTTTTTGCCTGATTTCCAATAGAACATTGAGTATTCGTGTGAGTAAACAGTAATCTTCAAGATCCACCACTCGCGTTGGTAATGTATAGCGTGCTGTTTGATCCCGTCAGGATTTCGTTTACGACTGTGTACCCAAGCACCGCGGGACCGGTTGAAGTACCAGTTAACGTTCCCGATACGCTTCCGCTTCCACTCACGAGGATCGACAGTCCGTTGACGTTTGTGTACCCAAGTAACGCAGCCATTATTTATATCCGTGACATTAAACTTGAAATCTGAGATTCCAACCGCCTGACGCGATCAAGTAAATACTTGATGGCTTCGTGATGGTACGGTGTGATTGAACTGTAATTCAGAGTTAATTGGGCTCCTTCTGGGTGCGTGAACCCGTCATCGTCTACTTGACCACATATGTCTGCTCTCGGGATCGCCGAGATCATATGGTCAAACCCTGCCCTGTGAATATCCTGGGCAATGAACCCCGATCGCAGGCCTCCGCAGGGGTCAGATTTCCACGAGTAGTACATTCCACTCACGCTCTGAACAAACCGCAGGGCGTCCTCGGCCGTAATACCCCCCGAAATATCCTTGAGACGTTCGTCGGAGGTGGCATCCAACTCCGTGCACTGAATACGTCCACTTGTAAATAGGCTGAACCCCACATTACCAGTGCTACCACCGGTGCCGGCTCCGCTCTGTGCAAGGTATCCGTAGCTACTGAGCGAGTATGTCTTGGTTCCACTGATGGATACAAAGGCTGTGAGACTGGATGTTCCGATACCGACACCTGATCCTAACGATCCTCCGCCCACCTGCTGGGAGATCAAATTGATCTGTCCCCCGCTCGTGTTCATCCACATAGACCCTCCATTGTTTGTTGTATGAATATGGAAGTTTCCGTCATCGTATATCTGAGACTGTGCGTTGAACGAAAGGTATTTTGATGTGGGAGAATTGTTAGTTGTCCCCGCAGACGTATCACCCCCCACCTGTAAAATTCCGTTGTCGGCAATACTGAAAATATTGGAGGTATACGCACTATTGAGAAGCTCCAACCCTCCGGTGGGATTGATACGAAATGTCTTGGTTGGATTGGTAGCCCCGGTAGAGGTGTTGGTGACACGCATGAAGTTCATGTATCCTGATCCTCCCACCGTATCGTTTCCTGTAATAGTGAGTCCGACGCTGTTCCCAGAATAGGTATTTGACTGCGTTCCCGCCACCGTGATATTCGATCCGAACGTAGACACTCCTCCGTGCGACGATGTGTACGTCACCAGCAGTGAACTTACTGTAGCAACTCCGTTCGTTGTCACGTTCGATCCAAATGTTGCTGTCCCTGTTATAGTTACGTTGGACGAGAATGCGGTCGTAGATGACACCACAATGTTCGACGTAGCAGACAGTTTCAAATTGCTGGACGAGTCTATCGAAACAGTTCCAAGTGGGGTGATCGTAAACCCGCTAGTAAACGGATATGAAATTATGACAATTCCAGACCCACCAGATCCACCCACATTACTTCCACCACCACCGCCAGATCCAGTATTTGGCGATGCTGAACCTCCCGCTCCTGTACTATTTCCTGCACCTGCAGTTGCACCCCCACCTGTTCCGTTAAATACAAATCCACTCATTCCTCCCGCACCACCACCGCCACCTCCGTACGCAGACCCATTGAACGTAAGTGTTGTTCCTCCGTTTCCAGATGCGTTTGAGCCATCGCCTCCAGGTCCTCCGTTCTTTACATCACCTCCTTTTCCACCGATACCTCCACCACCGCCAGCTAGGGACCACACACGACTACCATCTAATCCAGTACCCGGTCCGCCGCCTCCGCCTCCCTGTTGTCCAGCTCCAGAAAGATTAACAACTGAGTTATTTGCAGCTCCTCCTCCGCATCCACCCGCTGATCCTGAACCCTGACTTGCTCCTGAACCTCCACCCGAGGCAGTAATAGATATTCCCGTTCCCACAATTGTCGTATTGCTGCCGTTGCTTCCTCCAGCACCCCCAGCACCAATGGCAATTGTATAATTTGAATTTGCTGTTAACGACGGTATAGTGCTGTACTGACTAGAAAAAGCGACTTGGAACGTAGTTGATGAAACGTTTGTTTGTAGACCACCGGCTCCGCCTCCACCAGAACCTAGAGTTGCTCCTCCGCCTCCTCCCCCACCTAACGCGAAGTATTCAATCGCACCCGAAGATACTCCAACGGTAACTGTACAATTACTATAGAACGTATAGTACTTCCTCCCTCCAGAAACATTTGACGTCCATGATGTTCCTTGAGTTCCAGATGTTACCGTGAATAAATCGGGAGTTATAGGAAGTAGTCCTGCAAACACGTTGCTACCGATATCCGTGATATTACAGTAATTCATTCCTAAATTACCTGAGATCGAAGTAGAATTTTGAATAACCAGTGAAGACGCGGATATTACCGTGTTGTACGTAGACAATAATCGTAAACTGTTACTAACGTCGATATAGGCGGATCCCAGTGAAAATATGGTTGTGGGGGACGGAAATGCATAGGACATCACAATAACTCCGCTTCCTCCACTCCCACCGGCTTTATCCCGCCCTCCTCCGCCGCCGCCAGAGCCAGTATTCGATGACGCATTACCGCCTACTACAAACTCATTACCCCCTGCTCCCGCTCCACCACCTCCTCCAGCAGCACCATAATATCCCTGTCCTCCACCACCTCCACCACCTCCATATGCAGACCCATTGTATGTAAGAGATGATCCTCCTGGACCACACGCGTTTGGCGAGTTTGTATTTGAAAACCCATTACCCCCTATACCACCACCGCCAGCACCGAGGAAATAACTCTGACCAGATATATTTCCAGCTCCACCACTTCCACCCTGAGATCCAGTTCCTCCAGGATATTGGGCTCCAGTACTTGTTCCACCTCCTCCACACCCCCCGGCAAATCCGCTTGTACTTCCGCCTGCACCTCCGCCTGAAGAATTGACAAATACCCCCGCTCCCGAAATTGTTGTGTTACTACCGTTTGAACCCGCCGAACCACCTGCTCCGATGGTAAGCGTATAATTAGAACCGACGGTAAAGGGCGAAATAGCACGATACTGACTTGAGAATGCTACTTGAAAAGATGAAGACGACGCGTTCGTCTGCAATCCTCCAGCACCTCCTCCACCACTCGCAGACGACGGATTTCCACCAGATCCACCACCACCTCCACCAACAGCAAAATATTCAACACTTCCAGTACTGATAGATGTAATCGTACAGTTGCTATAGAATGTATAGTACTTCCTTCCTCCAGAAATATTTGAAGTCCACGATGTTCCATATGTTCCAGACGTAACCGTAAACATGTCATTGGTCACCGCAGCTGAAAATATGGAACTACCAATGTCCGTGATATTACAGAGATTCATAGCCACGTTTCCTCCATTCGATGTGTTATTTGTGATCGTGAGAGAACTCAATGTGGTAGTTCCAGTTAACGCATTAAAGGTCATTGAAGAACTTCCAGCGGTGGTTGAGTTGCTGTTGTAGAGAATCTGGGTCGTCGATCCACCGATTGGTCCCGTTGCACCTTGCGGTCCAGTGGCACCTGTAACACCCGTGGCACCCGTGGCACCCGTGATACCTGTTGCACCCGTGATACCCGTCGCACCCGTGATTCCAGTGGCACCCGTAATACCTGTTGCCCCTGTGATACCCGTGGCTCCAGTAATACCCGTCGCACCCGTGATTCCAGTGGCACCCGTGATACCTGTTGCCCCTGTGATACCCGTGGCTCCAGTAATACCCGTCGCACCCGTGATTCCAGTGGCACCCGTAATACCTGTTGCCCCTGTGATACCCGTGGCTCCAGTAATACCTGTCGCACCCGTGATTCCAGTGGCACCCGTGATACCTGTTGCACCCGTAATACCTGTGGCACCCGTAATACCCGTGGCTCCAGTGATTCCAGTGGCACCCGTGATTCCAGTGGCACCCGTAATACCTGTTGCCCCTGTGATACCCGTGGCTCCAGTAATACCCGTAGCACCCGTGATTCCAGTGGCACCCGTGATACCTGTTGCACCCGTTATACCTGTGGCACCCGTGATACCTGTCGCACCCGTGATACCTGTGGCACCCGTGATACCTGTGGCACCCGTGATACCTGTGGCACCCGTGATACCTGTGGCACCCGTGATACCCGTGGCACCCGTGATACCTGTGGCACCGGTCGCACCTGTGATACCTGTTGCACCCGTGATGCCTGTCGCACCAGTTGCACCCGTGATACCTGTGGCACCCGTGATACCTGTGGCACCCGTGATACCTGTGGCACCCGTGATACCTGTGGCACCCGTGATACCCGTGGCACCCGTGATACCTGTGGCACCCGTGATACCCGTGGCACCCGTGATACCTGTGGCACCAGTAATACCTGTGATACCTGTTGCACCCGTGATGCCTGTCGCACCAGTTGCACCCGTGATACCTGTTGCCCCCGTGATACCTGTGGCACCTGTGATACCTGTTGCTCCAGTGATACCTGTTGCTCCCGTGATACCCGTGGCACCCGTAATACCTGTGGCACCCGTAATACCCGTGGCTCCAGTGATACCTGTTGCTCCCGTGATACCCGTGGCACCCGTAATACCTGTGGCACCCGTAATACCCGTGGCTCCAGTGATTCCAGTGGCACCAGTAATACCTGTCGCTCCCTGTACTCCAGTCGGACCCGTCATACCCGTAGCACCATCTACACCTGTCGCTCCCTGTACTCCAGTCGGACCCGTCATACCCGTAGCACCATCTACACCTGTCGCTCCCTGTACTCCAGTCGGACCCGTCATACCCGTAGCACCATCTAGACCTGTTGCACCCGTCATACCCGTAGCACCATCTACACCAGTGGCTCCCGTAATACCTGTTGCACCCGTGATACCTGTTGCACCCGTGATACCTGTTGCACCCGTGATACCTGTGGCTCCAGTTGCACCCGTAGCACCCGTGATACCAGTGGCACCCCCAGATCCTCCACCACCACTCCCCGAAGGTCCAATCAAGCTTTCTGACACGAACCAAGGATTGTTCGTCCATACAATCTGCGTGCTCGTTGAATTACTTTGGAACCGCACGTCCATAAGCGTCATCCCTGGCGAGCATGTATACACCAGATTGTAAATGCTTCCGTATGTCACAGAATACTTTGTCGACAGATCAAGAACCACCGTTGCTGATGTGTTTCCCGTCAAATTACTGATGACCAGTGTCGGGAGACTGTTCGTATTATCATAAGCTCCAAACTGGACAGTTGACATTGTTACGGTGGGAATCAATGACAGGGATACAATGTTCGTCGAAGGAAGAGTCGTCGATGATGTGACTACATTCCCGTTAAACCTAAGACTGTTACTCATATCCGGCCACGTCGAGTAGTATGTTGGATACTTGGGACCGTACATGATGTACGCCGACGTGTCGAGGTAAAAGTCTCCGTTGTTTCCTGTAGACGCACTCGGCGGACCCACGCCGTTCAACACCGTGTTTCCAGCGGGACCGGTCGCACCTTGAGACCCCGCCGGACCGGCCGGACCTGATTCTCCTCCTCCACCTCCGCAAGAGGAAGAGGGGGGGCAGTATGTTCCTAAGAACACTCGTTTAGATCTTATCATATCTGTCACATCCGAGCTATTGTAGCTCGCCATGACTATGTGCTCTTGTTGTACTCAATGGGGATTTATAGTTGTAAATTCCACACAATAGGGAAATCGGAGGGTGTGAGTGGACGACCCATCGAGTAAAAGGTGATTGATCCCTCAGAGGGGTAGGCACTCACCACCCGACAGTTTGCGGCATCTACCAGATTTGTCGGACCGCACTGGAGTGAATATTGTACGCTCCGCCCAACACCTACATCCGGCAGTGTTGCTTCAAACAGTCCAGATACATTCGAACACTCTGTCCAGACCAAATTGTTCGCGATTCCCGAAGGAGCCACCGTTTTAAAGTTGAAACTGCAATTCCAAATTGGGTTGTCCACCAAGCTCGGCTTTCCGGTATACAGGTGACCCGGGCTTCCGTCCACAACGAGGAATCCTGTTCCCCCCGACGACACTTTGGTTTCTGCCCACACACGCTCTCCTAGAGAAGTTTGAGCTGCCCAGGTATCACCACCATCAGAGCTCAAAAACACATTCCTTCCCGAAACAGCGATATGCTTTCCGTCGTCCGAACATCCCACTGTCTTTAGATCCTCCAGACCTGTGACAAACTTCCATGTCGACTCTCCCGACCGACCGATCGCGAGACCACCCGGACCAGCTAGGAAAAGACGATGATCAGACGTAATAGCAATCGCAGTTGTCAGCCACCCCTGCGAAACATCCAGTGTAGACCACTCCGAATTGGACCAGATATGTACTCCCTCTTCTTGTCCGCCTACAGCCATAAGACTTCCATCTGGCGAACATGCAGTACAGGAACCACGAGACGTATGCAATGTCCACGCCTGTCCGTAGTTCGAAGTCGTGTACACTTCTCCACTATTTGTAGCGATCGCAGTCGTTCCGTTAGAAGAGCATGAAATCGATGACCAATTTCCGTGGATACCACCGTCTGTCCATGAATTTCCCAAGTTCTGAGAAGACCACAGGTACCCATCTGAACTGCCCACATATATGACAGGAGCATCACCTGCCGCTGCGATAGACGACCATGTTCCAAATGTTCCTCCCGGCTGATTTGGGAGACGAATAGAGACCGGAACTCCGTCGGATATAACAACAGAGTAGACGTAAATATTATTGATCGCGTACATAAACTTCCCGTTTCCGTATTCAACCCCACACCACTGCGTAAGAGTATTGCTGTCGCGTGACCATTGAATCGTTCCGTAACTTAGGCTCTGCGATATCTGCATGGGTCCATATAGTCCACCACCCGAAAGATCAATGTACATGTCTCCTACAGTCGCTACATGATTAGGGATTCCATGACCCGAGTGAATACTTGTACCATTACGTCCAGGGGTACCTGCAGGACCAGCAACACCGTCCTTTCCGGCAACACCCTGTGGACCTTCGACACCGGCTGACCCCTGTAACGTCGAGACGTGTGTCCAGGGGCTTGCGTTCACAAATATGTTTCCAGATACACTCCCAAGAATCCTCCGACCATCCAAGGACAGAGCAAGAGACGTCCACGGTACACGCGGAGAGTCTATCTGCTCTACCCAATTTGATCCTCCGTCGAAACTTACGATTAGACTTCCATCAGTCTCTCCCGCTACAATCGTAGATCCATCGGGCGAAACCCCAACTCGGTTTCCGTACTGAGACGTAGTCGTCCATGATACTCCAAAGTTAGAGCTAGAATAGACATGGGCAGACGCAGTGGATGCTGCTGCCATCATCAGGGTTCCGTTGCTGTTCATTGCAACCGAAGACCATTTCATGTGCGGTCCATTACTTGTCCATGTTACTCCCGAGTCTGTGCTCGTCCATAACTGACCGGGGTATCCCGTATCGTCAATTTCTTGTGATACAATCATCACCTTCCCATCCAGCGATACAGCCGAACTGCTCCATACCCCCATACTCACTCTATCTGGTATCCTCCAACCGGCTCCTTCGTCTGTGCTTACAAACATATTGCCGTAGGTTAACTTTCCGCCCACGGTATTTGATCCTTGGGTAGCAACCACGGTCGATCCGTTCGACGAGCATGCGACCGATGTCCAGTTTCCGTATGCGTTCGCAGTAGGTGTCCAAACACCAGAGACATACTGATGAATATATCCCATATGCCCGTTTGTGTCAGCGAGAGGTGCTGCATATATGTGGGTTCCGTCGGATGAGTAGGCGATTCCCGCCCAGTTTCCATGAATACCCTGCGGAGTTAGTTTCCAATGAGCGTCGGTGGCAGAGTACGTTCCAATAAATATATCATTTGCAGTGCTTGCCACGATCATTGTTCCGTCCATTGACGTTGCGACCGACTTCCAAGGCTCGGACATTGCGACAGTGGCGGGGGACCATTGATACTGAGAATTGCTGATTTCGTTGTAGAACAGTTTTTCTGATGACTTGGGTCCATAAATAATACGCGTTGTCTTGTCGAAATACGTATCCCCTGGAAATCCAACCCTGCAAGAAGGCTGACCCGGCATGTAAATGAACTGCGAACCCATAACACCTGCCGGACCCGTAGCTCCTTCCTGACCCATCGGACCCGCAACTCCGGTAGGTCCCATCATTCCCATTTCGCCGACCGGACCTGTTGCACCCACCAGACTTGTGGCAGGGATCGCTCCACCGACCACTTGTATTTCAAACCAAGGGTACGTCCCCGAACCTCCACCCTGAAAATCAATATTACCTCCAAAGTGCCGCACGCATCCCGTTCCAGGGTAAATATCATTCATGCGAAAAGTTATCACCAGCGGAGTTGATCCAGACACTGTGAGGAACGCTTCAGCGGGTGCACCCGCCGCTCCATGTCCTCCGAGGTTTCCAGTATACGCAGTTTGTGCCGATCCGAATGATACCCCCTCTGTCTCGTTGAACCACTGAAAACTGACAATCGGGTTTCCCGAATCTGTAATCCATGTGGGAACACAACCTACGATGCGGTACGTCATACTCCCACCAGACCCCGGACATAATTGAAAAGATCCATTGCCTAACACGACTATATCCGTTCCAAACTTGGCATCTGTGATATCAAATGGTATGACCGTATTCGCTTCGGGAGACGACATAGAGCGAGAAGCACCGCTGGAAAGAGATCCACGGAGAAAGCTCGCGACAGTTCCTACTGTATTCGGTGTTACAGACACAGGAGGACTACTCATTATTATAGATCGTCATACATTTTCACGTAGTTCCAATCGCAGGTTCACGGGCATCGTATGCTGGATTCTGGACAGTAGAGGGAACCCCCGACATTACACGGAGGAACCCGAACGGTCCATTCGTCTCGTTCAGTTTCGTGTTTACCGAAGGACGAATGCTTTTGGGGAGAATGCCCATGGGACTCTTTTCGTTGAACAGTCCATCAACGAGGACTGTGAATACTGCTGTCAGCACCAGCGAAATGATAAGGTCGCGTGTTCCCACGAACGCAACGGCGAATACCAGAACCTGACGAAGGATGGAGTTCGTGAGATACTCCTTCTGTGTCTCCGACAGCTCAATTGTTATAAACCGGCTACCGATATTCAGGAAAATCATCATGAGTCCCGCAAAGAGCTTGCTGCCATTGATGCTGTCCAGTAGCATATTATCTATTATTCAAAGACGACATTAAAAGGGGGCAGCATTCATGAGGCTAAACTTCTCGCTCCCCTTTGTTGCCGTCTCTCCTGCCGTAGCCTTGTCTCCCGCGGGCTCGGGGAACTTTTCAACCGAGTCTCCTGACTCAGCAGTCGCTTTCTTATTTCCAGCAGCCACTGCAAGCTTCGAGAGATCTAGTGCCGCAGTCGCAGTGGGATTCTCCTTTTTCTTATCATCCTTTTTCGTCTCTGTCATTGTCTTGTCGTCCTCCTTGCCCGAATACTCACGTACAGGAATGGATAGCACGACCGCGAGGGCAGCAACGACAGCTACGAGGAGAGAGACAGATGCACCGATGTAGACAACGGCTCCAAGAGCTGCGAGCTGCGATACCGGGGATGCGAGAAGATTGACTATGACAGTAGGGGCGGGACGGGTAAAGAACACAATGTACAGCACTAGAGCAGCCGAGACGATGTACTGGAGGTTCTTGGAGACGGTCATTATTACTTTATCGCTGATTTTTTCTACAGTGAAAGGACAATATGGCATCGTATGCATCCTTAGACGAAGCCTTCGGTGGATCCTATGGTAAAAAGGGGAAAAACATAAAGGACGAGAACCGTGTATACAATTCCCCTACTCGCCGCACCGAGTCCGCACTCGAAGAGCATTCTGATGCTATCAAGACTCTTACAAGTACTCTACCGATTGCTTCATCGGACGACGACATGATCAACAATTACAGTCCTGCCCGCATTTCAGGAGGACGCTCTGGAAATAATCAGATTGAGCCCTTCAGTGTTCGCGACTACAAGACCCCCACCATTCCCGGAACACCAGGGTTCGCCTATGCTCCTCCTGAACCGTCAAGTGATCCCCGTGGAGATTGGGATGCTCGCCTCGACCGCCTTGTGCGAAAAATGGAGCGTAGCACTGCTGCTGGTGGTGGTGAGACCTCGACCCACGATCTCTTACTCTATATTTTCACTGGCGTCTTCATGCTGTTCGTCCTGGACACCTTTGTCCATATCGGCAAGCGGTCTAAGTAGACCCTCCCGCAGACCAATTCTCAACCCAGGCTGGCCAGTTGTCGAGAGAATTCTCCACAACTCGCACGATCTTATACATGGCATCAGTACTGCCAATCATATCAGAACGCGGAATCATGACGACAGGGTAGCACGTCGCATCCAGCTGCACGAACTGGTACCCCTCGTCGTCCACCTTCAGAAGGTCGAACACCGTGTAGATGTAGGTGATAAGATCCGTTCGGCTCTTGACATACATCGTCGAGTTCGACTCCGAGAACGGAGACTTGTGGTTGATACGCCAGTCGTTGTGGGCACCCTGCGAGATTGTGAAGATCTCATCCTTGAGGGAGTTGGCGTTGTTGCGGACGATACGGATCTGGATGTTCGGGGAGATCGGCATTCTCTTTCTGTGGGTATGCCTTCCCATCATTTTAAAAACGGGCGATCCGTTTTACCAGGTTTAATTATCGTATATACTTTGGTTTCACTACACAAATGGACTCGCTTATTCTTTATAAACCGCCCTGTCCACTTGTTCGAATCGGATCTCAAACTGGTGACGGGGGGTATATGGTATGCAATGTTCCCGCACCATACGACCTTCTTATCTCGTGTGGAGTATCCAGCAACATAGATTTTGAAATAGAATTTTGTCGTCAACTCCCTGGTGTCAAGTGTTTCGCGTTTGACGGAACTGTTGATTCCCTACCAAAGACGGCTACAGATGTTACGTTTATAAAACAGAATGTTGGAAATGGAACCAACGGAACTACGAATCTCAAGGAATACATTGGCGATCACCAGAACGTATTTCTAAAGATGGATATTGAAGGTCATGAGTTTCGCGTATTTCCGGAACTTGCAGATGTAATGCATCGGATCAAGCAAATTGTCATGGAAGTACACTCTCCAGGCGATATCCAACTTCATCCTACCTATTTTAAGGGTCTCTCTGACATTACTCATCCAGTCATGTTCGATATGCTGGAGATGATTAACAAAACACATACTCTTGTTCACGTTCATCCAAACAATGGGTGCGAAGTTCATACCTATGAAGGGATCGTTCTTCCAAACGTGTTTGAATGTACCTTTATTCGCAACGAGTTTGTAGACTCGAAGATTAAAAATACATTACCTTTACCTATGAGTTTTGATATGCCGAATGTTCGAGAGAAACCCGTAATTGTGTTTAATGGGTACCCTTTCCGAAATGCTGGAGGATCATCATGAAGAACTTCATGAAGTCTCGAGCCTTGGTGGAGTTGGTGGCACGGATGTACTCCCCAAACTCCTCAATATGGTGGGAGTCGGAGTCAAACTTGATGGTATCCAGGATTTCGTCCAAGCGGCTGCGGAAGACGGAATCGTAGACATCGAAGTGGTCGTAATCAATGAACTGGTCAGCCAGAAGAGCCACGAAGGCTCGGAGTTCGTCCAGACGTGATTCGGGTGCGGGGATAAGAGGAGGCAGGATACGCTTGCGAGTTGTCATGTTGTGTGTTAAGATGTAGTCCGGACACTATCCGTTTTCTAGATCACGAACGGATCCGTTTTACACCAGGGTTCCCACGACCCACACCGTGGCAGCGGCAGAGACCTGGGCGGCGAGGTAGACCATGAACATGCTGGTGGACAGCTTTCCTGAAAGGTACGCCCACACCGAGATACCCGGATTGAAGTGGGCGAACGACATCTTGCCGACCGCCGCAATCGCGAATGCCAGTGCAGCGATGACGTACAGCGGGTTGCCGCTGAACGCCACCGCCGAATAGAACAGCAGGGAACCCAGATACTCAGCATAAAATTCGTACATCTTTTGGTTTATACTTCTAACCACAAAAAACGAATATCCTGGAACAAATACAGGTGGGGGGCATGTACAGTATCACACGCAACGGTTACAAGATTCCAAAAACGGCTATAGAGAATCTAGATAAACTCAAGAAGGAACTGACGGTGAAACCAAATATCCCGTCCGTCTTTGTGAACCCTCGGTACGTCAAGAAGTATGCCGTATTTGGCGAGACCGAGAACTTTGTTTACGTTCCCAAACAGTTCGGTATCTCCCGCTGGGGCTCTGCTCCCCTCGATATCGTCGCCACCTCTAACCCCGACCGATGGACCTTTGCCGGATCCGTCCGTCCCGCCCAAGTTGAGGTCGTGGATGCATACCTCAACCCTCGCGAAGACACCCCCAATGCTGGGGCTGTCTTACATCCACGCGACGGAATGATCTGTCTCCAGACTGGCGGAGGAAAAACTGTGTGTGCCCTCTACATTGCCTCCCAGTTGAAAGTGAAAACCCTCATCATCGTCCATAACACGTTTCTCAAGGATCAGTGGGAAGACCGGATTAAGGCGTTTCTCCCCGGCGTCAAGATAGGACATCTCCAGGGCGAGACCGCCGATGTCGAAGGGAAGGATATTGTGATTGCCATGATCCAGTCCATTTCCATGAAAGAGTATCCAAAGGAAGTGTTCAGGGGATTCGGTCTCACTGTCATCGACGAGTGCCACCATATCGCCTCCGAAGTCTTCGTCCAAGCCTTCCAGAAAATCACCTCCAAACATATGCTTGGACTCTCCGCCACCCCCGACCGTAAGGATGGACTCATGTACGTCATCGAATGGTTCCTTGGTCCAATCCTCTACCGCTCCGAATCTGGCGACAAAGTGGACGAAGCCGTGCACGTTGAAGTGTATAAACACGAACCCACCGACATTGAATTCAACAAGATTCTCTACAACAACCAGGGTGTGATGAACGTTGCAGGAATGGTTAATAAACTCGCCGAGTTCGTGCCCAGAACTGATCTCCTAGTCCGGATCATCAAGGATATCCTCGAAAAAGAACCCGGTCGTCAACTCCTCGTTTTATCCGACCGTGTCCAGCACTGCAAGGATATCTGTGCCAAACTCGACCCCGCTGTAGCCGCCATTCTCGCCCAGAACGTCGCGTCCGCCAAGAGAGCCGAGTTCTGTGCCTCCAAGAAAGTATTGATCGCCACCTATTCCATGTGCAAAGAAGGCTTCGACGTCGCCACCCTGAACACTCTGGTGATGGCAACGCCCCGCCCCGATATAGACCAAATTGTTGGACGCATTCTGCGGACTGAACGTTCAGTGCGTACAATTCATCCCTTGATTGTTGATGTTGTCGACTCCACCTTCCGCCGGCAGTTCCAGGCTCGCCTGAAACTTTACAGAGACCGCAATTATGTGGTGGACGAAATGGAAGTATGAGTATAAATCTAAGGTAAGTATAACTTGATGATGTCTGGATCCCCCGAAATGCTTTTTCCAGATGATATAGACGACTCCCCACTCCCCGCTCGCCCCGTTGCAATCAGACGTTCAGCCGTAGCTCCGTCCGATCGCAGAATGGATTGGTCTCCCGGAGTTCCTCCCAAGAGATTCAGAGCAGAGCACGTCGCTATTCCGGTTAGACCCATCGTCCCTACCATGTTTGTTCCCAGTGCCCGTCCCGAACCCCCTATCCCCGGCTTCCGCGATCCTACCGGACGGAAACTTCGGACATCCCCCTCAGCCTTCCGAATCAATCCCGATTCGGAAGTGCGAAGTCCCCTACGTAAAGGGGAGATGCCTCCTCGTGCACAGGGACCATACATGCCTGGTGGACGTCATCGCACCAAGAAAGCCGGTCGCCGTCACAGGTCTATACGCCGAAAGGTCCACGTGTATCGTAGTCGCAAAGCGTCACGGCTTTCCACTCGGGCGTCCCCTCGGCGATGAAATAGTGCAGATCATCAATCCACGTTGGCAGGTGATAATTCTCCAAAACAATCAGCTGGACCCCACGAGTGTGAGACATATTGTCAGAGTCCACCAACTCAATGTGATCCTCCAGACTCCAGTGGTACTGCCGAATGGTCTCCCTCAGATTCTTGGAAATATTAAACACAGCATCAAGTTCAGTGGGAACAATGAACTTGCGGGTGTGATTCACGAAAAAGGTCTTTACCGGCACCTTCATTTGGATGGGTAGATCATTACTGTTAAAACCATTACGAACAGGATGAGCGAACTGAAATATCCCTGGAACGTTTCCCGGTTGTTGCGGGTTATAGGTAGTCCCACAATGTTCAGGAACGGATCTATGATTGTCACGTTCTGACCATGGAAATGCCTCTCGATCCGCGTGAAAGGACATCCGTATCCTGAAATGTGGAACAAGAAGACTGGGATGAAAAGGGCGATCAAAACAGGTCTCAGTCCTGGACGTACCACAAATACGACCAGGAATAGGACAAATATAAATTCGTGTAAACCAAAGAGAACCCATCCGAGGTTCTCCATGATATCCTGCTTACTTACTTGGAGAGAATAGAACGGGAGCAAAGAATGTACAGGAACAGGGCATTGATCACGGGGATCGCGAACGCCAGGACACTGCGGATAAGAAGACCCCAGCCCGTCCGACCCTTGGACGAAATGATGACAAAGACATCCGAGACAACCACGAATCCGGCGAGTAGGGCTACCAGTCCAAACATCAGGTAAAAATACCGGCACACGTTCGCACTTGTGATGCTCTTCATCCACGCGGGCTCGCTTGAGGGTAAGAGATCCATTTGTTTATACATCCTCTAACATTTTTTACTCGTCCTCGAACGTCGCCCAACCCCCCGTTTCTTCCCCGTCTGCCATCCGCCCACGCCGATCCCCGTAGTCTCCGTAATCCACTTCCAATTCCTGCTCTCCCACCATCGGAACCTCTCCGTCCGCACCTACATCCCGCTCATCGTTCAATCCCTCTTCTGGGACATCACCCTCCGCTTCCGGCTGGTCGGACGAAGATACGAGTGGATTGTCCGTAGGCGGACCCCCGTCCATCCGTTCCTGCAACTCCTTCATGAACGCCTCGCGATCATCCTTGGTAATCAGGTACGGTGCCAGCCCTAGGTCAATCAACTTCGTGGTAATATCACGCAGCGAGTCTGGCAGGCGACGCAGGCGGAGACGGAACTCGTCACGTTCCAGTGCCTTGTGTGCGTCCACTGCCACCCGGTTGTCTGTTGCTGTCGATATCAGTGCCCTCACCGACATGTCCGCCCTGTACACCCTCTCAAACTGCGTTTGCACCGCCTGGTTCTCCGATATTTTTTGAGACAGCTCAAAGATGAATCCCCGGTACACATCACGCATAAACGACGGATCGCCCTCCGTCATCGTCACCGATTCACGGACGTGCCCCACGTACTCTCGCACCGCTTCCGATGCTACGGTATCCTCCACCACAATTGTGGCAGCACGGAGCAGAAGTCCAAGAAGAACTCCTGCCTTATCCTGGTTCTTGGCGTCCGTAATAAACTTTGTGTCCGCTCCTTTCGGTTTCAATTTCAACCGCCTAGACACGTCTGATTTCTCGATCGTGACCAACATCGGAGCATCCGGCGGTGCCACAATCCGATGTTTCCGCGACGGTTTTAGATTGTCCGTGATCACGAACGGAGCTTGGTTGAATGAGAACCGGGTCGTCGGAGTAATCCAAGGAGTGTCAACCATACACGTATACCGCATCTCCGCCTCTGTCATGACCGACTCTGCCGGTCCCAAGAATGTTACCGTCTTCTTCGGAAGCACGGGGGGAGGCACAAACGACTGCACAGGGACGTATCCTACCGCCACCGCGTCGAGACCATCTTTCGCATCCGTCAACTGTGCTGCAAACTCCTTGGCAAACTGGTTCTTCAGAGACGATAGCACGACCCGGCGAGTGGATTTCCGATCGTTCAGCAGCGTTCGTAGAAAGATCACCGATGATCCGCGGAATGTTGAGGGATATGATTCAAACGTTTGTATCAGGGCATTCAGCAGCGAGTCAACCAGTGGAGAATCGTTCATGTCGTCCGTATCCCTTGGAAACCCTCGGAGAACTAAGGGTTTCGACCCGAACGACCGACGAGGAATCAGTTGCGGACGATGCGTCTGTAGAAGCACAACAACCGCATTGAATCCAAAAATAGCTAGAGCCACGTCCACATCCGCACTCTGTTTCCCCGATAACTTCTTTCCCGAGATACGCGATCTCAGCTTGTCGGATTCCCGACGCACAAAGTCAAGGTACGGTTTGAGCTGCCCCTCTTCTGGAACCACCTGGATCAGAGACAGAAGGAGGAACATAATATCTTCCCCTGGATTCGTAGTCTTGAATGATGCCTGAAGACTCTTAAGGGATTCCGCGAAGCTTTCCACCTTACCCCCCTTTCCTCCAGACTCCACTATACGCTCAGCCTGCTTCAGTACCCTTCCGTGCTCATCAAACTGATCCTGTGACTCAATCACTTCCGACACCCTCTCCCCAGAAAACTGGCACACATAAAACCCAGAATCGCGGACACACCACTTCTTCAGGAACTCCTGCGGATCCTTGGCATACGATCCACGCAGGATTTCGAGCTCGTGTTCACACACTAAGAACGCCCCCGTCTCCTTGTCTGAGTACACATGATTCACGAGAGGTGCGTCTTTTACCAAAGCCTCGATTTCATACAGCTGATCCTCGGGCGTCTTGGTCTCATCGTCCAAGATTGATACAATCATCAGACGGGTCTCGTTGTGCGACTGTGCAGGTACAGCCGGAACAATCTTGGGGAATGATGGCTTATAGTAGTCCGTGTACCCCAGGAGAAGTTCACGTTGCGTCTTAAGAATCTGCTCATCGGTTCCCGGAACCCACGGCTGCTTATCTGCATACGGTGCATCCGCCCGCTCGTTGTGGATAAACGAAAGCGGAAAACATCCGTACCCCGGCTTGTAATCGGTCTTCACCGCCTTGTCGGGACACGATTTACCCGGATGCCCTACCGCCCCACAGTTCGCACACTTCGGGTAACGGTAAATTCCCCGTGTCAAGAAATCTGAAAATCCAGTGATTTCTGGAGGCAAGCAGTCATCGGCAGTTCCGTCAATCACGCCAGAATCGGGGAGAACAACTGGTGGAGGAATCGCCGCGACTCCGACATTTCCCGCCTGGGATAGAAGTACACGGGACACCAGCATCCCTCCATCAGCCTGCGAGTTCAGCCACTTTCGCGAAGATAGACCAGGATACCACTGAGTCTTGTACGCGTCCAAAATGTTCTTTGACGGTGCGTCTGTATCCCCCGCAGGAAACGTAAGGGTCTCTGGCGGAGGCATCTCGTCCACTGCAGCTTCCGGTGGAAACTTGGTCGTCCACAGCTTGTCGGGAACATCCCTCAGCTTTATGTCGAATATCTTGAGGTATTTCAGACCTTCAGTATACGGCTTCGGGGTCTCGGGAACTGCGTGCGTGAATATCGCCTCCATCGTCGGCAGGAGCTCGGGCAGAGGTTCTACTGAATCAACAATGACAGGGTCGGGGTGTACTGACAAAAAGGGGTGGTCAGCTAGCGGTGCAGGCGGAGTCAAAGGTGGATTGTCTACGCTGTACTGCGTGAACTTCGCCACGTCCTGCGTATCTTCCCGAAAAACAGCGGTCGTCGTGTACGTCCCATCTTCCCGGTAATTGATCTTAGTGTACGGAAACCTGTCTAGGAATATGTGATTATCGATTTGAGCACGTCCACTGACATATACCGGGACTCCATCCCCTGTAGCATAGTACACCCCCGACCTCGGAATGGAGTCTAGCAGTACAATGTAGTAATTCGGGGACAGACGCGACCCCTCGGAAAACAGGGGCGACCATTTCTGTCTCCAGTCGTACTGCGTATACTGCACCGCGTTTGTGTTTTTGTAATGAACCCACGGAAGTGAGAGAGGACGCTCGTACTCCTGCTGTGCGAATCCTTCTTCCGTCTCCCGCACAACCCTCTTGTGAAGGAGGGTGAACGAATCCACTTCATACTCTGCCTTGCGGATCGCCGCTTTTGGGATACGCCCTGTCGTCGGCAAGAGCTTCTCAATGAAATCCGAAGCCTGGTCTTCATATGTGAAAAACCGGATCTCCTCTGGACGCTGAACCTCCTCTTCAATCTCAAATTCTTCGACGACTTGGTATTCGCTTTTGTCGAATACCAGTTCCTCGGCACTGCTCATCTTACTTATCAATACCAGAAATTGTCTGATCGCACAACTCCACAATGACCCTGCCGATCGTGTCAAGAACCTCTTCCGGCTTCTTAGTCGTCAGAAACCGGAAACGCATTTCAGGTCGCAGGGGGTGAGGGACATCGTAATCCGCTACAATCTCTTTATCTGCCTCATACGCGACAATCTGAGCCAGCCCACCTACTGTGTGCCCCTCGATGGTGGATACCACCTCGTACGTATTCGGCTCGGACTTGCGAATCAGCGATTCTTTACCCGCCTTCACCCACGCAATCGTCTTGGTCTTGAGAATTGTCACAGCTTCACGGATAAGATCTCGGGCGGGAACAACGCCAATACTCTCCACCGTGAAATCGAACCAGTCTGGGCGTCCCTTCTCATTTGTGTGGATGACCCGCTGCTTGTGGAATACGTCGAACGTCTGCTTGTCAGTGTGCTCTTCACGCAGGAGAGCAGCCTTCTCCTCGTCTACGTGGATATTGTAGGTCGCGACACACACGTGCGACGCCCGGGGATTGATGGTCAGGCGAGCCGTCAGGTGAACTGTTTCACCCGCCTTGAGTTTCATGAAGTACAGGGGCTTGTCCAGATCCCGATCCTTCATCAGAATGTTTGATCGTGATCCCGATACCACGAAATCGTCCGTCGTGACAATCGTGGGTTCCGTCACTTGAGGAAACCGCAGCTCGATCCGCGTATCTCGGATCACATCCTCCTCCGTCGGACGAACGTTTACTGGGATCATTTCCGTCCGATGCCGCATGAGTTCATGGGGCATCAAGGTAGTATTGTCCAGGATCTGGACATCAGTGATTTCCACCACCGGCATCTCGTTGAGGAGGATACGGCGGATAGCGTTGACAAACTGGGGAGGGACGCCGCGGATCTGGAACGTCATACCGAACCCCCCGAACTGGGTGGACTTGGAAGGAATCATTACGGCGTCTATAACCTCAGACATCTGTTCGTTATTGAAGTATTCGTTTTTATCTACTTGAAATTTAATGTCTACAAACGCCTACGTCCCTGTTCTCTTCTACAGCGACAAGTGTGCCAATTCCAAGGAAGTAGTGGGAACGATTCAGGCACTGAACAAAGCATCCCTGTTTCGCTTCGTCGACGTGATTACCACCCCCCGCCAGTTCTTACCTCCCGACTTGAAAAGTGTTCCCACCCTGCTGTTTCCACAGACCAAGCAGATGGTCGTAGGCAAAGCCAATATCTTCGCCCATCTCTCCAAGCCGGTCGAGAGTCGTCGCGAAATCCCGTCAGCCCGTGTCCCTGCCACCCAACCCGCCGAGCCCATGTTCTGGTCTTTCAACGAATCAGCCTTGACCACCGGTTATTCCAGCTTTGACGGACAGACTAAACTTCCCGACGACCAGCTACGGTACTCGTATCTTGATGGCGAAATTCGCACGAGCGGACAGGACGTCCAGATTCCTCAGACCACTGATGGCGAGGGCGGAAGCAAGACGGGACGCAACAATGATGTCACCTCACGAATGGAATCCATGCAGTCCATGCGTGAGGCGGAATTCAAGGCGACCGCACGACAGTAAACCGCCTCTTTACGTCAGTAATTTACATATTCCATCCATCTAACATATAACAATGTCCGCGTCCACCTATCTCAAGAGTTTCTTCCACCAGCTGTCTGAGGTCGTCAGTGAACTGACCGAAATGTTCCCCGACGACCAGGATTTCAAGGTGTTTCAGACCTACATTACGATGCTTCAGCGGACGAACCCTGGCATGGTTATTGATTCTTTTTATGAATACGTAACCCTCAAGTATGACGACAAAATCACTGCCAAGGACGAATCATTCTTTTTGGGGTACGCTGCTGCCGAGTACGCCAACGATATGCCCGATATCGTGGCAAAAATCAAGAGCTGCTGGGGCGTACTAACTGAACCCAGTAAGGCAGCGATCTGGCAGTATATCTATATTCTCAAGGAGCTTTCGAAGCGGTACAAGTCTGCTGATTAATTGAACTGGGTACATTCCCAAGCATACGGAGACGTGGGGGTCTCGGTATATGTCCAGTTGGGGTTCGACTCCTGGAGAGTCGTCAGACCAGGCATATCTGCGAGCTCCAGCCCAGTGATACGCTTCTCCATACTCGCAACGATATCTTCCAGAGCCTTCACGCGAGGAATCAGATGGTTGATATAATACTCTGACCTCTCCGCATCGTCACGAAGATCCATAAGAACTCGTGCAACCCGCTCCTCCTCGGTCTGCTCCCGCCCGTAGGTGCAGGGGCACCCATCATAACATTCGTCCACTGCCTCCCCCTGTTCTTGACGCTGCGTCTGCACATACTCGTTCCGACGCCCTTTCTGATCCTCGAACTCCAGAAACCGCTGTAGACGCTGACGACGAGACTCCAGCGTCCCCGACGTCCTGGAATGGCGAGCAAGCAGTTCGGCATTGATCTGAGACTCGGACATATTGTTGACGTTCATTTTTGTATGACCTAGATTCCCATAAAACGCTCACGATCCGTTTTTTCTAAAACGAATCGTGATTGTTGGTGAGTTGAGAAAGCATACACCCGAAATGTCGCCCGCTAACCCCCTCTACTTTGTGTTTAGCATTCGCGACGATGATATCCTGAACTGCCGCATGGCTACCTATTCCCGCCAGAAGGCAGAAGACGAGTGTCTCGTCGTTCTCCGTGGCAACGATGAAGATAACTGGGTTTGCATCGTGTCCTTTCCCTGCATATTTCGCACTGGGACTCGCGTATGGGTGTCTCTGGAGGATACTGAGGACACCACCGATGTAGAGATCGTCTCCGTCGTCGATCAGGAGGAGCTGATTTCCCAGGGTGCTGGCTGGGTGGACGATCTGGTGATTGTTTAGCCGGTGAGGTACACGTAACTGATCGTCACTAACCCATCAGCAGCGGATCCACCCATCGCAGAATTTGACGGATTGGTCGAAAACGCAACTCCACCCGCTCCGCCACCACCTGCACACCCTACCACTGTAGCATAGTTTCCGGTGCTTCCACTAATAGTCTGCTGTCCTCCAGCTCCAATGCCCCCTCCAGCACCTCCGTAATTCGAGTATACAGCTCCGCCAGCAGCCCCACGCGAAGATCCGTTGCTTCCAGTATTTGACGTGTAGTCCCCTGTAAAAGTTACCAAGGATCCTTGACCTCCACCAAAACCACCTCCTCCGCCATTGTTGTTTGTACCCGGATCACCACCCGTTCCACCCGCTCCGACGCCAGCGTACCCGGTACCCGAACCTCCCGCCCTACCGTTTCCGCCACCACCACCTCCGCCTCCCGAAGCATACGATACAACGTTTCCGGTTAGTTGGACGTATGACCCTGTACCTCCTCCTCCACCATTTCCTGCTGTCCCCGCAGTTCCAGCTTTTCCAGCTGCGAGGGTTATGACGGAGGGGGGTTGTATAGGTCCCGTTCCGTTCGAGAAAAGGAGGGTTCCACCCTGTCCACCCCCACCCCCACCCTGAGTCGATATCGCATTTCCTCCCCATCCTCCTGCACCTCCCCCTCCACCACCGGCTACGATCCTCATACTGGTCACGATGAAATTCGTTGTCATGTTCACGTTCGTAGTGATTCCCGCTGCGGTTGCTGTTCCAATACGGTTTGTGCAGGTTAAGATGCTTTTTGTACTGAGAAGATTGTTTGAAAGAGCTGTAAGCCCAATCACTATATTTGAGCCTGGTGGGAGCGGCACTACGAACGGCGAGCTAACACCGTTTGATGTGGTCGATCCGTAACTGATATTGTAGGTTGTTGGGTAGTTGCTCGTCCATGTCAGGCTTACATTGCTCACATCGGAGTACCCCGTAATCGTCATGCCCGCAGGGGGGTCTGGCGGTGCGGACGTAGCCGACGCAAACGTACTTGTGAAGCCAACATTCGATGTCCTGATCTGTACGAGCGTAGCAGATCCGCTGTTCGCCATAGTAGCATTGGTTGAGGCAGTGTTGAGCAGGAACGACCCGTTCGAGTAGACGTCGTACGTCGGAGACGACTGGAAGTACGTATTTGTAGGAGCTGTCCAGGTGACAGACAACTGCGTACCTCCCGACCCCCCGCCAATTGTTACGCCTGTAGGAGGCGGAGGAGGGATGTACACCTCCGCAGGCGAATTGCAGGTGTTTCCTCCGGTAGTTGCACCGACCGAGAACACGTACAGACCTGGTGACATGTTCGATGCAGTATAGCCAGAATTCTGAATCAGGTATGTAATTGAATCCGAGTTGGAATAGTATTTGCTGGACGTAATTGCCGGGTACGTACTTACCTGACTTATGTTGAACGTCTGAGATTGGGGAAACACGGGATTAGTTATATTGATCACTAAAAACATGGCAGTGACACCTCCGTAATTCGAGTACCCTGAAGCGTATGGGGATCCACACAAACTTGCAGTCCCCGTTGTCGTCTGGGCGTAAAACGACGGTCCGGGCGTAGGTGTTGTCCATACGTACTCTGAAGGTCCCGTGATATTTTTTAGGGATGGCGTAATCGTGTAGCCGTCAACGCCAGCTGGGACGTTATATACGGTCTGCCCATAATTATTCGCAGCATACTGAAGTACTGAGGATGTCGGCTGTGGAGTACTGATGAGCGTTTGCAGGTAAGTATTCTTTCCAAGAACGATCTGGGTCAGCCCATCCACCGAAACAGCAGCCGCCAGGTATCCAGACGAGTTTTGGAAATATGTGACAACGTACCAAGAATATCCTTGGTCATACGAGGTAAATACACTACTAGCCGAGCTGTCACAAATTATCTGAATATCTCCCCCAAATGACACTACGGATTTGTAAGTTCCAGTGGAGTATGGTACCGTAAAGCTCCCCCCTCCATTATTTAATATAAACTGTGCCCAATAGTTCGGATAAGCTCCCATACCACCATATGTGTATCTACGTACAACTTGGTTTGACGGCGTGGCGGGATCATTCTCATTATACGATGCAAGAATGGTTGTGGCGTTGCAGTTAATCGCAATGTTTGTGAACGATCGAGGTGTGGGATCAGTTGTATGAGCACCTGGAGCAAATACATATACTGGCAATACCGAGAATGTCTCTGCGTAATCCGTGCTGATGTACATAAGCCCACAGGGATTGGCTCCAGCAGCCACAACTACTGTTGTTCCGTCTCCCGACCACGCAAGACCCGATTTCGCCCACTGGGTCTGTCCAAATACTCTCGACGATACTGGATCAACTGGTCCGTTAGCACCATAAAACGCAAGGTTCGGGTACCCACTCATCGTTGCATAGTACACTGTACCCACCGACGTAGGAGTATACACAACTCGCGATCCGTCTGGCGATACTGCAACTGCCTGTATGTTTGCTGTTGGAATCGTTATGTTAGACCACGGTGCACTGGCTCCAACGTTGCTCGACATCCAAAGTCCTCCCGTCGTTGCTACCATTGCAGTTGTTCCGTTGAGTGCAATCGCAACATTACTTGCAGTATATCCAGCACGCCCTCCAGGGTTTGTTGCACCCGTCCAGTTCAGTCCGCCGTTCAAACTGATCCAGATGTTTGAGCCAGTAGAACTGTCGTTGTCTGATGCAAGCATGATACGTCCGTTTGAGGTCATTGCTACCGAGTTCCAATCCTGCAGTCCCGGAACTCCAGTGTACTGATTGTACCTCCGAACCAGCGAGGTGGGTGTAATGTTCCACGTATCTCCCGTTGGGGTACATGGGTATATGTTCAACGCGTTACTTCCAGTTACTGTCGAAGACGTTGCGTTCGATATGAACGGAGGCGTTTCAAGAGAAGTGCTTCCGGGAATCACCAGGTTGACAGACGTCGGAAGATACCCGCTTGAGAGTCCGTTGATTGTTCCGTACAGTCTGAACGTGTAAGTGCTCCCTGCTACCCGCGTAACGGGCGAAATCTGTACGGCTGATGATGCCGAACCAATACCGAACTGCGGAAGACCGGTCTGGAGAATGAGTCCGTTTCCGTCTGTCAATGTATAGGTTTCGAGCCCGAAACCGGGGTTTCCAGAAGCAGTGAAGGTGATGGTTGTTCCGTTGTAGGAAGAATTAAAATTGGAGGGGGCTGGGCAGAAGAGTGTGATGGGAGAACTTATAGCCTGTGTCGATGGCAGACCGTTTGATAACGCTATGAGTGAAAACCTGTAGCTGGTTCCATTGACTCCTGGCTCAGTAAAGACTGAACTTGATACAAGTCCAGGAGTATTGAACGTTCCCGTTGTCAAGTTTGTCAGGAGGTATCCTGTTGGCTGTGTCACTGGAACAGTCCATGAGTTCGCAAGGTATAGACCATCATTCGAGGTGATGAGATTCGAAGGGGCTGAAATAATCGTATTCAACCCCAAACTTGCCGTCGCCACCAATCCATTGCTGTACGATGCCACTGTTAACGCGTAGTTCGTGTTATTGATGATAGGGAAGGTTATACTTGTGATACCCGTACCAACGGAGAGAGCCGCTGACAGTGTTTGGGTTGTAAGCGTGATCACGACCTTTCCGTCTACTCCTGCCGGACTTCCGCCTCCAAGAGACGCAGAGCCTCCTGATCCAAATCCAGGAAGTCCAGGTCCACCACCATCCGACACCCCGCCGTTTCGGATGAATCCCAACCCAGACACAGTGTACCCTCCACCTCCGCCCGCATCCAGAATCAAGTACGGGTTCGCAGGGTTCGGAACGTATACCGTGCTATTCCCTCCTCCCGCTCCCGCCTGCCCTACGTTGATTATGATTGTCGTATTGCTGTTGACACTGTACGTATTGGAAGCAAATCCTCCAGCTCCTACTGATCCACCCGCACCGTACGCGTACACTGATACCAGCTCGGTCGCAAGTGTTGTTATACTGTATATTCCCGGTGTCGAGTACGTCAAAGTACGAACGAACGACGTTGACGGGTCCCCGATCTGGTTTCCGTTCCCATCATAAATGATATATGGCGAATTTGGTCCATTCGTCAATGCTGGCAGCCATCTCAGCGTTGCCAGATTTCCGAGTGTTGTCACTGTTAGATTTGTCACAGGATTGACACCAAGAAACACGGGTCCAGGTGCGACTTGTGTACTACAAATACTCCCATGAAGAGCCGTGATTGCGAAGTTGTAGTTACGGTATACGCCCAATGCAGCCGATGATATTGAGATGTACAGCTCCGTCAAGTTCGACGACACAGTGAGCACGCTTCCGTAGTTCCCGGCTAAGTCTGTGATGGAGTACCCTCCGTTCGGGTACTGCGACGTAGCAACTGTTGGAGCGTTGGGGAAGTACACTGTCTGCATCGCTGCCCCCCAAGTGAGAACGATTCCTGGACCGTAGGTTGTCTGGGTAACCGCCGTAGGGGGATTTGTGAACAACGATATAGGGTTTCCGACCGTTGGCGTGGACGAAACGCCGTAGTATGACGTCACAATCGAGTACGTGTACGTCTTTCCAAGTGTTGCCACAAACGTCGATGTCGACAGTGTAGAGCCCGTTGTTATGAACGTCCCGCTCTGGTCATACACGTTCCAGTAGTATGGCGGGTTTGTAGTGGGTCGAACGCCGTCGTCCTGTACTGGTGTTGTCCAGCTGAGCGTCACAGTGCTTCCGATGTTCGACACAGATAAAAGGGATACAGGTGTCGTTGAGAGTATAAACTCCGCAGACGCAGACGCGGTTGGCGAGTAGAGGTTGCTGTTTAGTGCTTGAACCGCGATATTGTACCTTTGTCCCAGGACTCCTCCCGTCCAAGTGTACGTGTTCGAGTAAATGTTTGAGGCGATAATTGCTCCTCCACACGTGTCCCATATCGTATACCCGTCCGTTGGCAGTGACGACGGATTTGTTATTGTCGCGTACAGATTCACTCCGCTGTACGATGGAAGAGCCGCAAGGTTGGTGTTCGACATTTGGTACCCGATAATTTGCGATCCAACAACTTGGGGATTGAATGAGTTGACCTGGAAACTTTGATTATAAGCTGTCCCGCTGAGACTAACGAATATCGGTTCATTACTTCCGATCGAAGCTACAATCTGAGAATACATTGCCGGCGTTAACAGGGTTGAACCAAACGTCACAGAGGGACCTCCTCCTGCGGAGGAAATGTAGATAGCATTGACACCCGCATTCGTAGCAGTGGATACGGTAAACGCATAGTTGTAATTGGATATCGTTCCGGGGATGTAGTAGGGTGGCTGATATGCGGTTCCCCAGCTTAGAGTTACAATATTTGAGTTGCGTGCGTAGGTAAGATTTGTCGGTGGGTTTGTGGATATGAGGGTGGTTGGAGATGAGACAAATGCACTTGAAAGTGAATTCGATACTGCCTGGACGTAGAGTTTTGCAGAATACCCATACGACAGGGTAATTTCGTCGACGGTGACAATACTGTTGAATGTTAATCCCCCAGCCGAAGTATTGATGAAATAGTAGTATGCGGATCCTGGTGTAGGAGATGGTGTCCAGCTTACAGTTGCGGGAATAGGTGTATTAAGTTGAATATTTAGCTGAGGCGGATCCTGTGGGTTCACCGTGATGGTTGGGGATATCGGGAGGGCGGGAGGCACGATAATCGATGCAGAGAGTGTTTTTCCTTGAACCTGATTCTTTATGCCGTAAACATCAATTTCGTACGAGTACCCTGTTGGAACGCTTCCAGTGAATACGTTGCTCGTCATCAGAGTAGGAGGAACAACTGCTGAAAGGAATGCGATGGATACATATCCATTGATACTACTCGTGTTTCCTCCTGGAATGACAGTTAGACCAGGAAGAGTTATTACGGTACTATTTACTGGGTCCCAGGCGGTTCCGTTTCCGGGACCGCCATTTGGACTTAAACCCGGAATTCCACACTGTCCGCCATCTGGAGTATAGAGCAGCGATTGTCCAGGAAGTCCTGGGACTTGTATTAAACCGTAGACAGGATCATTGTAAGAACTTATCGCTCCGCCACCCGCTCCTGCCTCGAGCTGTATTCCATTCGGCAATGTTACCACCGATGAATATGCTGCTTCTCCAGGAGTCGTAGTCCCATTTCCTAATATAAACTTTAAATTATCACCAACAATTATGTTCGTATACGTGTACTTCACGAGACCTCCAAGCCCCCCAGATCCGTACATTCCACCACACCCTCCCCCCCCACCGACTATGATATTCGCCGTTCCTGTTATTGGAGAAACTACCGTTATTTCGGGAGACCAACTATACGAGGTTCCAGAAGCCGCTTGGTAGAAGTTTGAGAATGGAGCAAGAGCTTGGAAGTAGTACGCAGTATCTGTCCATAACCCTGGGGGAGAGGTGTATCCAGTCGCAAACGTGATCTGCAAGGACACATTGATCGTTGCTGGATTTCCAGCTGGAAACGTCGCAGAGCTCAGAGAAAACAGTGCATCGCGAGGTCCTCCCGCGTTGTAGACTCCCGCCTGCAGCACATTACCACAAAATCCGTTCGTTACAGTGTAGACAGAGAACGAGTAGTTTGACAGGGCTATGAGATCTGTAAACACTCCAGTGTAGTATGTATTGCTCGCACTGTAATATGGAACTGTTACCGTAGTTGTAACACCCGATCCACACAGGGTCGATGTGAACACATACGATGTTGGATGCACGGCACCCACACGTGATGTCACGTTTGCCGCCGATACTGATACGTACGCCGTTGTATTGCTCAGAAGAACCGATGGAGAACCGTTGGGTGGTATTGATCCAATGTATAGACTGTATACTGATGACAGAGTGCTGTACACCTGGTTTCCGTACGCACTCAGCGTAAAAATATAGGTGCTCCCCGCCGACAGGTTCGTGAGAGTGTACGTTGGTCCGTTTGACTCGTACACATTCAAAATGTTTGTTTTTGAGATGGAGTACCCCGCTGTACCCTGTGCGACCGTCAAGCATATATCTGTGAGTGGAACGAAGTAGGAGGATGTCCCGACAAACGTATTGAAGGTAGCTGTCGCAGTGCCGTTTCCAGCTTTGACGAACGATGTGTCGAAGTTCGAGATTCCAGGAGGACCTGGAATACCAGGGTAGGCTTCCACCGGAAGGCTAGACACACTCTGAATTCCATTGCTGAATGCCGTAACCGTATACTGATACGCCGTTCCAGCTGTCAGTCCGCTGAACACAAACGAGGAGAGGGTTGTTGCCCCAGACACCGATGTTCCAAAATTGTCCGTGACGGTATAGTACTGCGGTACGACAGTGGTGTCGGTAGACGCAGATACATTCACACTCACTGTCGTGTTGCTGACAGATACAGACGGAGTTCCAGGAACAGGAACGTAGAAGTTAATGTACTGCGAGTTCGGCGTGATGCTCGTCAGCGTATTTCCGCCGGTAGAGTACCCCAGTGACACGATATCGTACCGGTACGACCCCCCAAAGAACGGTCCAGTTCCAGATGCCCACGTGAAGATAAGAATGGTCATACCATCGAACATAGGGCTTGGGTCGGGCTTGACAGTAAGGTTTGTTCCGTACGTATACACATTGGGAGAATTAAACGAATATGCGGTGACCGGGAATGATAGAGTTGTAAGCCCCTGACATAGAGTCAACGTCACCAAATTTGAATACGTATTCAGTTGGAGTGGATCAGTTTGATTGCATCCTAGCGAAGAAAACGTGGGGAAGACGGAATTTGTTTCATCCCAATTAGCGTCACCCCTAACCGCAGTTGACGTTACAGTGATTGTTCCGCTGATGGTAGATGTTGCGGTGGATGGTACCGTAGACGGTGTGACGGGGACAATCACTGGCGGAAGTCCTGTTTGGACATACCCGGAACTGATATTGGAAAAGTATTCTGTGATCTGGTAATTGCTGATGACCACATTGTTGCACGGGTCACCCAGTAACGTAAAGTTAATTTGGTTGCTTCCCAGAGTAAACGTTACCAAAGGAGGTGCTGGGGGTCCAGAGTAAGCCGTGTTTGTTGACCTTCCCGACAAACTCACGATTCCGCATATAGTCGAATAGACCGCAAATTGGTACGCATACCCACTTGTAACCGGCGTTGAATTCTGGAATGGAGATGATTGAGTCTGTCCACTTATATTCTGAGCCAGGAGCGGTAATATCGTATAGTAATCGTTCGGGGCAGTGTACGCTGGTCCCGCAAATGTTACCGTCAGCGTCAGTCCCTGATTTCCGCTGAAGAGAAGCGACGCCGAGGTAGGAGGTTGAGGATTTAGGTTAAACGACGACGACTGTGCAGACGGACCCGTCAAGTTGTTTCCGAACGGAGTCACCGTGAACTGGTGAGTCACGTACGATGAAACTGTGAAACTGTAATTCAAATTGTAGTACTGATCTGCCGATGCCGTTAGGCTCGTTCCCTGGTACGAGTCTACAATCTGATACTGAGTTACCGGAACCCCCCCTGCCCACGTCGATGTCAGCGTGAACAATGCAGACGGGGTTGTTCCGTCCGACACATTTGTCACGCCCGCATAACTTCCCTGGATATTCGTAGTCTGTCGCGGAGCACCGAGGTAGTATGCCGTCGAGGTAGCCGCCGACAGGTTCGTATCGTACCCCGAAGGTGGCGGATACGATGTGTCTTGCGAATACACCTTGAAACTGTATGCGAACCCTGCACTCAGGGTTCCGTTTATAAACGTTGCCGTGGGATTCACTGCGTCACTCACATTCTTCGATGCTACAACCGTACTTGCCCCGCTGATTGCCTGGACAAGGTACCCTAGAGCTCCTCCCAGCGGTCGTCCGATCGCGAGGTTCACTGTCGTATCGCAGATCGAGGTAACCGACAGTGATGTGGGTGCTGCAAAATCTGGAACGATTCCTGTGATCGTTAGAGGAGCACTGGATAACCCGTTGGCATACCCAACCGCATTGAAGCTGTACGTCGAAAGGTTGGTGAGTCCGCTTATAGTTCCTACGACCGAGGACGACGTTGCTAAAAGCGTAGTCTGAGTACTTCCAGCATAGAAGTTGTACGAGGTAGGTCGCGGACCTCCACCCAATCCAACCGTCCACCGGAAGGTCTGGTTTCCCACCTCATTCAAAACATTTGTCGGAGTACTGGGTGCACCCGCAAAAATCGTCAAATATTCAGCTGTATCCGAATACACATTGTTCGCGAACGATTTGATCAATACCGTTGTGAATGTGGACGTCTGGATATTCGAAATAACAACTGTCGGAGAGGTGAACGGATAACTCGAGATCTGACTTCCCAGCGTAACGTTACTGAAATTGACGCTGAACGTACTCGTCGCAGTTAACTGATATGCCTTGGCTAAATTCGAGTTTGTGAATACGTACCCATCGGACGCATTCGACGTTGCACTTGTAACGCGAAACGAGTACCATGATCCCTTATAGTCATCCGTAATGTCAGCAACTAAATTGCACGCAGAAACTGCCGACGATAGGACTGAAAAATTTAGAGGAGTCAAAAGTCCCGTTGATACCGAGAAACCGCAATACACTTGTGATAGATCGGTAATAACACTGCTGCTTCCGGTAAGTGTCGAAAGAAGTTTGGTTAATGACGACTGATACGTTGTAGCCAGGTACGATACTGGTTGAGGGTGAACGGTTGTGTCCGCATTGACGTTCAACGAAAGATCCGAGCGGTACAGATTGAATGTTGTGACATTCGGTGTTCCAGGTGGTCCGGGGATAAAAAAGCTTCCTGCTGGAACCGGGATGGGGTTGCCGTACCGCAAAATCTGTCCAGCAGTTCCTGTTACCGGTGCGAGCTGAAACTGGTATCCTGATCCGTTGGTGTACGGACCAATGACGATTGTTCCCGACGTCGACGTCACTGGGACAAGAAACTGTATGTCACCCAAATTGTCGTCTACCGCAATCTGGTTGAGGATGTTGGAGGGGTATACTCCCGTATAACTGATCTTCGCGTACGAACCCGAGCCAGTGAGCTGCAGACCCTGTAGAATTCCCGGTGCCGTCGCAAACGATGACAAAAACAGGGATGTCGCAGAGAGCGACGTGTAGTATCCTGGGGCGGTGTACAGACCGTTGATGTAGGGCGTAACGTAGACAAAATAGGTGACTCCAGGATCAAATTCTCCTACCGTGTAGCTTGTCGCAGGCTGGAAACTCTTGGTCGTTGATACATTCGTATTCGAGTTTGTGAACGTGAACTCTACATGATCAGTCCCTGTCATATTGTACCCGAAACTCAGGGTCATATTCACCGTCAACTGGGCGGAACAGACATCAAGCGTGGTTATCGAAATCGGGGGAACAGACGTTATCTGGTTCGTGTATACCGGAGTAAACCTCGCACCATACGCCGGGCGTGTTGTGGAATTGGCAGGAACGGTTGGAACATCGATTACGCGTTTTGGAAAATTTATACTCGCCGTTTCCAACGGCGGATTGAATCGGTTGTTCCACCGATACTCACTCATTATATGAGTTTCATACTTTTTCCACGAAAACCAAAACGGATCTGAAAGTAAGTCAGAATGGAGACAGCCACGACAACCATGGAGACCTACACTTACGACGACTATTCTCAGGAAGATTACGACAATGGAATCCTCGACTACATGACCATCCCTCTGGACTACTACGATGAGATCGAAGACCCCTGCAGCTGGTATGTGGCCTCCCTGTTTGATACTGCGGATGAGATCTAGTTTACATGTATCATCTTAAACCAAGAAATGTGCGGGATCTGGGCCTGTATAGGAAAAACCGCAGGGGGTGCAGAGACATACATTCGCCGCCTGTCAAAACGCGGACCCGAAGGTTTTTCCATTCAGGATGTAGGCCAGACAAACACATTCGCATTCTGTCGGCTCGCCATCAATGATTACGAAGGAGGCATGCAGCCAATGACCCACGGAGATACAACCTGGATATGTAATGGAGAACTTTACAACTGGAAAGAACTTCTTCATCGTCACGGATTCACTCACACGTCCGACTCAGACTGTTCCATCATCGGCCCCCTTTGGTCCCTGTTCCGCGATACCCCGTCCGCATTTTTTCGTGCTCTCGACGGAGTCTTTGCAATGGCTATTTATGACGCATCCACAGGGATTACAACCATCGGCCGAGATCCATACGGTGTCCGCCCCCTATTTTACGGTCACGGAAAGGGGTGTATCTATATTTCCAGTGAAATGAAAGCTCTGGGAGGTCTCACCGGGTATATACGCACAGTCCCACCTGGATCCTGGATGCAAATCAATACGGACGGACGAGTCACCCAGACAACACGATGGCACAATACCCCATGGGTTAAAAATCCATCCTATTCCCCTGCGTTCCCCAACGACGGTCTAGCTTTCGCGAAATCTGCCATCCGACGCAGCCTGCGAACCGCGGTCAAGAAACGAATGATGTCCGATCGTCCCATTGCTGCCCTTCTTTCTGGGGGCTTGGATTCGTCGTTGATCGCTGCTCTTGTCCAGCGTGAAATGGTCACACCGCTCCTGACATTTTCCATTGGGTTTGCCGGATCCCCCGACTTGCGACACGCCCGAATGGTTGCTGACTTTATTGGATCCCAACACACCGAGGTCGTTGTGACCCCCGACGATTTCTTCCGAGCCATTCCCGAGGTGATTCGCGACATTGAATCCTATGATATTACGACCGTCCGGGCATCCGTGGGAAACTGGCTCGTATCCAAAGCAATTCGCGAACTGACCGATGCTAAGGTCGTCTTCAACGGCGACGGATCTGACGAAGTTCTTGGGGGGTATAAGTATTTCCATCGTGCACCGAGCGACGAACATTTTGAAGACGAGTGTGGGCGTCTTCTTGACGATATCGGGATGTTCGATGTCCTGCGTAGCGACAGGTGTATTTCCTCCCACGGTCTCGAAGCCCGAACCCCTTTCCTTGATAAACAGTTCGTCGATGTCGCAAGGTCTGTGGCCACCGTATGGCGACGACCCGTCGAGGGAATTGAAAAGTGGATCCTCCGTGCGGCATTCCACGACGAGATGATCCTGCCTCACGAAGTCCTTTGGCGGAAGAAGGAAGCCTTCAGTGACGGAGTGAGCGGGACCGACAAGTCCTGGTTCGAACAAATCCAAGAACGCGTTCAACCCCTTACCCGAGACTGGGACCTTCAATCTCATAAATTCTCATACCTTCGCCCAACAACTCCAGAGGCATTTTACTACCGTAGTATCTTCCACAGATTTTACGGTTACGAATGTCAGAGTGTGATTCCGTACATGTGGATGCCTCGATGGTCTCCCGAAGCGACCGATCCATCCGCCAGAACGCTCAAAACGGATTGAAACAGTACATGGTAAGCAGAGACCATCAACAGAATGTCCGAAGCGTACCAAACCAACATCTCTCTCATCAACATGATCTTCTCTGCCTATCTCCGCCGCCGCATCCTGGAACTCGACGGCGGTATTCCCCCGACCGCCGAAATGTATTCCACCCTGTCCCGGATGTTCACCGAGAAGTTTCCAGACCGTATGTCCGTACGCCTAGAAACCGCTCTGAACATCTTCGCTCACACCATCACCATCCACCTCCTGGAGTACGAGTCGTGCGAGAACGATGTTGTTCTCTTCGTGGAGTATGCGGAGAAATACGTCAAGAGCGAACTCAAGCAGGCCCACCGCTGGTCACCTGCCCTATCCCAGGAATAGAATAGAATAGAATAGAGCAACGGGGTAATGCCTGTGGAAGGAGAGGAATTCGAAGAACTCGTCAGACGCGTTCAAAGTCTTCCGAACCAACTTTTTCACGTCATCAAGGCATTCCTTCCTCCCCTCCCTCCCCGCCCTAAACCTCGCGATAATGGCGTTCAAAAGCAGTTGGATTTGTTAGCACGATCCCCCAAGATGACAGCCATGGGGCTCTATAAAACGGAAAAGGATGATTCATAGAGTAAGGAATGCAAGAAATGATTGGGCTTCCCGTTGTCAAGCTCGTGGGCACCCTGCTCCTGACCTACTCCACACACTACGGTGCGACCAAGATGTACTCTGTCCTGTGCGTTCCCAACGGCGTGTGGGGGTACGTTCAGGGCATGTTCACCACCGGAAGCCCCATTTGTGCCGCTACCCTGACCTACGCCTCCAACTCCCAGGCTTCGTATGCTGCCATCATCACTATGACGATCTCACGTGCAGTGATGGACGCGATTCTCCCTGGAACTGGAGCATCCACTTAAACAAACACAAAACGAATTTAGCTACACCCGGTCTTTTTCCAGTTAAACACCGTCGAAGAATGGCAGGTATCGTCTTCAAGTCCGAAACCCATGTCCTTATGGGGTACCAACCCCACAAGGCGATGATCTCCGGCATCGGTGGGAAACCCAACGACTTTGAACCCGTGATCCACACCGCCTTCCGTGAAACTATTGAAGAACTGTTCGGGGTCAAACCTACCTACTGGCTGATCGTTAGTCTTGCCGAGATCTTTAAGAGTGCCCGTTCCGTCCAGAACGGAGGATACACTATGTTCGTTCTCTCATTCGACGAACTCACCCGGTTCATGAATTACGTGCAGGCTTCGGTTCAGACGTCCCCATACTACGCCAAGTTTCCTGAGAGCCTCCACGATCTTCTCCTTTGTCGTCAGGCTCCTGCCGACGCCGAGGTCACCCACCTTGCTCTGATTCCCCTGGTGACCGACTACTTTCGTGTAGACCAGCGGGATATTCCCCTGCTCACGTGAATCCTCCAACCAACAATCCTTGCAGAACCAGTCCACATCCGGCAAATCCATCCGGCATTTTTGGCATGTTTGCATTCCTTACTCCTTTTTCCATCATTTAAAAATTGTTCCTTTCAAGTTGTCTACTCCCCTCCTCTCTCTCTCCGGTCGTACCCCCCTCCTCCTCTCTCCGGTCGTACCCCCCTCCTCCTCTCTCAGCGGTTCACGATCTCCTGCCAGTTGTCGGGGACAACCGGGCTCAGATGACTGACCCGAATATGCGGATCCCCTGTTGGCGTGCTGTTGTGCTCGAACACCGCACGGTTCAGCTCGTCCTCCGCCTCCATCTGCCGCTCGTTCTCCTCCGCCATCTCCTGCCGCCTCTCCTCCTCGTCCTCGTCTGGACCATCATACTCGTCATCGAATCCGTCGTCGTAGCCACGACGGGGAATATCCTTAGCACGTGGCGGCTGGCTGCCGTCGTCGTAGTCGTAGTCCTCGTCCTCCTGGTCGTCCACACAACAGTGACAGATCACGTGGTTGTGGACGATCGCCGAATCCTGACGAGCCAGGTCGCACAGCTCGCACACCCGCCCGCCAATGCCCGTCCGAGCATTGCCGCACTGGTCGCAGTTCGGACCCGCATTCGCTGTCGTCCGAGACGCCCAAGCCTTCTCAGCACGCTTAAGATCCGCGAACGCCTTCATACTCTTCTCCATCTCCCAGTAGAAGTTGGACTCCGTAACCTCCGGACCCGCGTCGTCGTCCTCCAGGAACTCGTAGAAGTCCGCACGCAGCGTATCGTCCGCGGGATCGCCGACTATGAATGCGAACATCGTCAGGATACCCATCGGATCGCTCGACTTGAGTGCCGCCACTTTTGCACGCAGCTCGTCCACCCCATCGCCACCCCACCGCTTCACGAACTCCTCAGCCTCGCTCGGAGCCATCATCATGTACTCCTGCACCGTCATCAGGCGGTTCTCCTCCACGCTCTCGTGCCACCCCTCCGTTGCGATATTGCGAGCACACCGATCCTCCGTGCCGTGTCCGCACTTCCCCTCCAGGCACAGCCGTGCCATCTTCTCGTTGTTGTCCAGCTTGATCTGATAATGGTTGATGCTCTTGATGTTGATGCTCATGGTGTTGATATGTTCTGTAGTATGTCGTGCCGCGGCTATCCATTTTCATAGCCCATTTCCGATCCGTTTTCACGACAAAAACGGATCCGTTCGTTATCTAGAAAGGAGATGGTGCCCC